>NPIF01000047.1_pt1 | contig 40018 bp, 32 predicted proteins | sample 8637461 | NCBI WGS metagenome assembly NPIF01 (sample SAMN07420641, study PRJNA396082) | bioreactor metagenome | isolation source: sample BR12 brine-fed electro-methanogenic bioreactor BR | place: Japan: Kochi | collected 2016-12-09
TGCAGGGGTGCTGAATAGTTACGAGATTTGCCCCATTCGCAGGTTTTGAAAATGCACTTCAGGGCCGGCACGTCATTACGCCGGCAGGCCGTAGCGCTCCAGTTTGGTGTAGAGGGTTTTGCGGTCGATTTCGAGAATCTTGGCCGCCTTGCTTTTGTTTCCCTCGACTTTTTCAAGAACATTCAGAATGTGGTCGCGCTCAATGATCCAGAGGGGAAGCGCCTGGTTTTCGGTCGGCCTGATCGCCTCCGGGAGGGCGCGAAGCTTTGGCGGGGAAAAGGGCAACAGGTCGGGAGTGATGCGTCGCTCGCCGGCCAGAATGCAGGCCCGGCGAATAATGTTGCGCAGTTCCCGGACGTTGCCCGGCCAGTGATGGGAACATAAAGCCTCCAGCGCCCCAGGCGTGATTTCCCAGCTGTCGGGATCGCCGCTGCAAGAGGTTTTGATGAAGAACCAGGCCAGGGGCAGGATGTCTTCAGGGCGCTCGCGCAGCGGCGGAAGCTGAATGGGCAGCATATTGATCCGGTGAAAAAGGTCTTCGCGAAACTCTCCGTTCTCGACCTTCTCTTCGAGTTTTCTGTTGGTGGCGAAAACGAAGCGCACATCGACGCTGATGTCCCGATTGCCCCCCAGGCGACGGAAGGTACCGGTTTCAAGAACCCGCAACAGCTTGACCTGGACGTCGAGAGTCATCTCGGAGACTTCGTCCATGAAAAGGGTGCCGGTGTCGGCCAGTTCGAAAAGACCGGCCCGGCCCTTGACCGCGCTGGTGAAGGCGCCCTGCATATGGCCGAAAAGCTCGCTTTCGGCGGTATGCACATCGAGACGTCCGCAGTTCACGGTCACAAAGGGTTTTTGCGCCCGCTCGCTGGCGTCGTGCACCGCACGGGCCACCAGCTCTTTGCCCGTGCCGCTTTCGCCGCAGATCAAAACGTGCTCGTCGACCGCGCCCCAGCGCTTGACCGTTTCCAGAACCTGCTGCATCGACGGGCTTTTGCCGACGATGCGGTGGTGTTCAAATTTCTGGACTTCGAGCTTGAGGCTGATGTTCTCCAGGCGCAGCTGGTTTTTTTCGTGAGCCTTGCCGATCACGATTTCGAGCTCATCGAGCTTGACCGGCTTGGTGAGATAATCGTAGGCCCCGTGCTTGATGCATTCGACCGCCGTTTCTATGGTGCCATGCCCGGTGAACATGATGACCTCGGGCACGTTCGATTCGGTTTTCATTTGCTTGAGAACTTCGACCCCGTCGCTCTCCGGCATGCGGATATCGAGCAGGACGACGTTGAAAATCTCCTCGCGGTAGAGCGCAAGCCCCTCCTCGCCGTTGGCGGCGGTTTGCACCTTGTGCCCGCTGCGTTGCAGTTCCGCCCGCAGCAGGTCGCGCAGCGGCTTTTCGTCTTCGACGATCAGAATTTTGGCGGGGTCGTTGGTGGTTATGCCTGGCATGCTGGAAACCTCACCTTGAAAGTGCAACCTTTGTTGACCTGACTGGTCACCTCGATATGGCCATGAAGTCTTTCGATAATGTTGTAGGTGATCGCCAACCCCAGTCCCAGCCCCTGGCCCACGGGTTTGGTGGTGAAAAAGGGATCCCAGATCTGGTCGAGGTGCTCTCTGTCGATTCCGCGCCCCGAATCAATGACTTCCACGACGACCTCTCGGCCGTTGGTTGAGGTTTTGATTCTGACCTTGCCCGGCCCGTCTATCGCCTGAATGGCGTTCATGGTGAGGTTCATGAAGACCTGCCGCAGAGCCGAAGCGTCGGCCCGCACCATGGGCAGTTCGGTCTGGCGGTCTTCTTCGAGAACGACCCTCTCCTGGCGGGCCTTGTTGCGAACCAGAACGATCACCTCGTCAATGACCTCGTTGACGTTGACCGGGCCAACGGAACCGTCCGAGCGGCGACTGAAGGTCAGCAGGCTGTCGATGATGCTTTTGCAACGATAGGCCTCGCGCATGATCACCTGGAGATATTCGGGGAAAATTTCCAGGCCGTCGCGGTCTCCCATTTCGGGAACCTCGCGAAACCGTCGCAGCAGCGCTTCCGCATAACCGGCCACCGAGGTGAGGGGATTGTTGATCTCGTGAGCGACGCCGGCGGCCAGCATGCCGATGCTCGACATCTTTTCGGCCTGCACCAGATGCAGCTCCTGCACCCGGCGGTCGGTCACATCGCGCAAGAAGACCAGCGCCCTGCTCTGTCCCAACTCGTCGAATATGGGCGATGCGGTCACGTCGAAATAGCGATGATCGCCATTGGAATTGCTCTTGCTGAAGGAGATCTGGGCGCTTTCGCCCCCCAGGGCTTTTTCGACCGGGCACTGGCCGGGCGATTTGCCGGCGTCGGGGTGAAAGAGCTCGCGGCAGCTCTTGCCCGGCATCGTCTGCTGGGGAAAAAGACGGGGGCAGATGTGATTGCGATGCTGCACCTGGCCGGCGCTGTTGTAAATCACCACGCCGTCGCTGATCGAATCGAAGACCGCCTGCAATTCGCTTTTGCGGGCGAGAAGGCTGGAATTGGCGATTTCGAGCTCGCGAATCTTCTGTTTGACGTCGGCGTAGTAGCCGACCTTGGAGCTCTCGATTCCCAGCAACCGGTCAAGGCTCGTCTCATCGATCCGGGTACGTCTGATCTCGTCCATCAGAAGGCTCTTTCCAGAATTTTGAGCAGGTCGTTCTCGTCGGCCTCCCGGGGAGAGGTCAGAATGCACACATCGTTCAGCGCCTGCCGGGCGAGCAGGGGCAGATCCTCTCGCTTTACACCGAGGCTTTTGAGCGTGCGGGGAGCGCCCGCGGCATCGAGCATGTCCTCGATCTTCTCCTGCACGACCTCGGCCGCCTCCTCGGCGGTCAGATCCCGGTTGACGCCCAGGGCGCGGGCGATCTCCGGCAGCTTTTCGGTCACCACCGGCAGGTCGAAACTGATGACCTCGGGCAACAGAACCGCGTTGACGCTGCCGTGATTGGCATCGTAGAGGCCGCCGATCGGATGGGCCAGGGCGTGAACGATGCCCAGCAGCGAATTGGAGAAAGCCATGCCGGCGTGAAGACTGGCGCGGGCCATGCTCTCAAGGTCTTCCGGGCGCTGCTCGCGCACGGCCCGGACCAGTCCGCTGCCCAGCAGCCCCATGGCGCGAATCGCATTGACATCGGTGAGGGTCGAGGAGGCCACCGAAAAAAATGCTTCGAGCGAGTGACTCAGGGCATCGGTGGCGGTCGTGCAGATGTATTCCTCGGGCAGGGTCGAGAGCGTATCCGGGTCGGTCAGGCTGATATCGGGAGCCACGCAGCGGCTCATGATGGTCATTTTGCAGTGTCTGACCGAATCGTTGATCACGGCGAACTGGGAAACGTCGCTGCCGGTACCGCAGGTGGTCGGGCAGAGCACCAGGGGCGGCAAGGGTCGGCTGATCTTGTCGGAGCCCTCGAAGTCGCGGATGCTGCCGCCGTTGGAGACGAGGATGGCGATCCCCTTGGCGGCGTCCATCGCACTGCCGCCCCCGAGACCGACGATCACATCGGCCCCCTGGCGGACGTACTCCTTGGCTCCCAGCTCCACCTCGTGGTCCTTGGGGTTGGAGGTGATCTGATCGAAATAGACGAATTTCAATCCGGCTTCAAGCAGGCTGTGCATGACCTGATCGACCCAGCCGGCGTTGAACAGGCCCTGATCGCTGACCAGAAACACCTTGTTGCCCCCGAGGCGGCGCGCGCAGGAACCGATCTGGTGGAGAAGGCCGCGACCAAAAATGATTTCCGGAACTTCGAATTTACAATGATGAAGTGCCGGATTGTTTTTTTTAACCCCTTGCTCCATGCCAGTCGCCCTCGCCCGTCAATGTTTCCCCCTTGCCCAACTGCTCCATGCTCTTCATTAATTTGTTAGCAAAGGGCATACCGAAACATCAAACATCGTTTGAACTTAAAGAAATATAATCATAAACCGGAAAATCTTCTGATCCATCGAGGTTGGGAATAAATTCTACGCTGTGGAGTCCTTCCCCACCAAAAGAGGGATAAACTGTTTCGTTTTTCCAGAACAGCTTCTTGAAATGCCCCCTCTCCCTCCCTGAACAATCCCGCAACCGTCCTATTTTCCCGCGAATCGGAAAGAAAAACCAGTGTTTTATTCCTTGGCACCACCGTTGCAATTTGAGCACGGACGTTCTGGCTGGCAGCAGGACGCGGATAGGCATTTTCCCCGGTTTTCATTGCGGCGAATCAGGCGTCAAAGGAGGAATGAACATCGTTGCGGGAGCCTCTGACGGGAGGTCCGCCTGCGCCGGCCGGCAGTGATTTCCAGAAAGACAATGGAATTTCGTTCGGGGCGAGCCATGCCGGCGACCGCCTGCGCAAATGTACGTTCACCACTTTTTTATCTCAGGAGGTATCGATGTTACGGAATGTTTCGGGGTTCATTTCAATCGCTTTTTTCGTCTGTCTGACCTTTCCATATGCCGCCGAGGCGGCCATCACCCTTTATGACAAAGAAGCGACGACGTTTACCGTCGACGGATCGTTCAACACCTTCTATGTCTACAGCGACAGCGAAAAGAACGATGCGATGAAGTCCGTTGTGGATGGGGATGGAAACCCCGTATTTCGTTCGGATCGCCAGCAGTCGCGGGTCAAGATGGGATTTCTGCCCAATTGGATCGGTTTTAATTTCAGCAAGCAGGTCGGAGGCCTGAAACTCGGCGGCCGCTCTTCGTTCTGGGTCACCATCAACGACAGCGACGACCTCAACGGCGGCACCCACGGTGTGACCGATACCGGGATCGATGTCCGGCAGTTTTACGGCACTGTCGATGCGGACTGGGGCCAGGTGCTTTTCGGAAAGGACTTCACCCTGTTCAACCGCTCCAATATCTTTCTGGACGAAATTCTGCTGGGTTACGGCAACGTCAGCGATACCCTGGGGTTGATTGACGGCGCCAACGTGTCCTTCGGCAATATCGGCACCGGCTACACCTACCCGATGCCCTCTGCCCAGATCACGTACCGCACGCCCGTATGGAATGGTCTGAAACTGGCAATCGGAGTGGTCGATCCCTCCCGAACCACCACGGACGGCAATGAGGATACCCCGCGCTTCGAAGGCGAACTGACCTATAACCTCGCCTTTGAAGGTGGCGATGTCACCGCCTGGGGCGGCTTTCTCTGGCAGGAATCGGAAAGTAATGCCGTCGGTGGCAACGACGTCACGACCAAGGGGCTCTCTTACGGTGTCCGGGCGCGCTACGCCGGCTTCAGCCTCCACGCTTCCGGCTATACCGCAGAAGGCCTCGGCTTCCTGCTTGGCCCCGGCGTTGACACCACGCTTGGCTTTAATCTCAGCGACGCCGCAGGTGACGAGCGCGACAGCGACGGTTACCTCCTGCAGGGCTCCTATACTTACGGCCCGGCCAGATTCGTCCTGTCATACGGCGAAAATGAGTTCGACGGCAACAACAACCCGGCCGATATCCCAAACGTGGAGTTTGAGAACGAGACGGTCACGGGAGCTATTTTCTACTCCGTCAACGATTACTTCAAGCTCGTGGCCGAATACAATGTCAATACCATCACTCTGGCCGACGACTTCGAAGAGGAAACCAGCACCATCGCGTTGGGCGCCATCGTTAATTTCTGAACGTCGCACTCGGCTATAATGCAGCCACCGCGATCAAGTGATTCGTTCATCAAATCTCACGCGAAAGGAAGCCATTCATGAAAAAGCTGATTCTGTTGATGACCGTGGTGATTATGGCCATGTCCCTGGCCGCCTGTGCCACGAAGACTCAGGAGCGCAAAAAAATGCCGATCAAGTGTCCGGCCTGCGGGTATGAGGGACTTGATTACATTTACAACCCCTGAATCGCAAAAACGCCTCCGGAAAGCGCGAAACTTTCCCGCAAACTTTTTGAAAGGACGAATGCCATGCCGAAATACGTGATCGAACGGGATATTCCCGACGCCGGAAATCTCTCGCCGGCCGACCTGCAGGGCATTTCGCAGAAATCGTGCGGAGTGCTGAACCAGCTGGGCCCAGAAATCCAGTGGGTTCACAGCTACGTGACCGACGATAAAGTCTATTGCGTCTACATTGCGCCGAGCGCCGAAATGATTCGGGAGCACGCGCAGCAAGGCGGTTTCCCGGCCAACCGCATTTCCGAAGTGAAAACCATCATCGATCCGACCACTTCAGAGTGATTGACTTATTCATCAATTGCTCGCACTGACAACGGTGTCGGTGAGAACGATTGATCAACGACGATGGAGAAGACGATGACCTTGGCAATACTTATCGCAATCAGTCTGATGTGGATTTCGGTGGCCATTCTGTTTCTCGGCAAGGGCGAGGCCAAGGGAACCGGGGCCATCACCGCCTTTGTCGGTTTGGTGGTGGTGTTCGGCGCCTTCCTGCAGACGGCCGTTTTCAAAGACCCCTTTACCGGCGGACTGCTGTTCGCCCATGGCCTGCTTTACTGCACCGTTGCTTATGCGCTTCTGGCCGGCCTCGAGGACCTTCGTTCGGTCGGCAATGTCAGCCTGGGCGTGGCGGTGATCTCCTTTATCTACATGGTTCTCTTTTTCACCGGCGGAACAGGCTCTGACGGAACCGTGCTGATCGGCAAGAGCAACTACTTTGCCTTCGCCTGTCTCGGTTACACGGTTCTGACCCTGGAGGTCTGGCTCAATGCCTACGGCAAACTCAAGGCCGAAACCCTGGCGTGGTCTCTCATTGCCTGGGTGCCGCTGGGCTTGTGGGTGCCGGCATTCATGCTGATGTCCACCGGAACCCTTCCCTTCTGATCACGCTTTCCGTCGGCCGCAACCGGCGGAAGAACCAAGCCAGGCGAAAGCCTCCTGGCCTCTTTAACCATGGTTTTGGGGGGAAACATCATGTTTCCTCCCTTTTTTTGAGAAAACGTCGCTGAATTGACATCGATCAAAGAATTTTTCTCCATTTTTCGGTTAACTGCAATGATCGAAGTTTCGTCGCATCCATGAAACCCATCGGGGAGAAAGCGCTCATGGACACATCTTCTCTGCCCATCACGCCCGCAGTCGACCGAACGACTCACCCGGCCTTCGGAAAATTTCCGGCGAAGCTCTTCGTCGAGACCACCAGCCGCTGCAACCTCGAATGCTTCATGTGCGTGAAGCAGACTCAGGATCACGGCGTCTGCGATGGCGATCTCGCGCGTGAAACCCTTGCCGCCCTGTCCCCCGCCTTTCCCCATCTCGAGGCCCTGATTCTCAACGGCATCGGCGAACCCCTGCTGCATCCCCAGCTCGAAGAGTTCATCGCCGAAGCGAAAAAATCTCTTCCCCAGACCGGCTGGATCGGTTTTCAAAGCAACGGCCTGCTCCTGAACGCCCCGCGCGCCCGGTCGCTGGTTGCGGCGGGCCTCGACAAGATCTGCCTCTCGGTGGACGCCGCCTCGCCCGAGCTTTTCCGCAAGATGCGCGAAGGGGGCGACCTGGGCGCGGTCGCGCAGGCTCTCGCCCACCTGGCCGCGGCGCAAAAAGAAATCCCCGGGGCTTCTCTGGCCACCGGGGTGGAATTCGTCCTGATGCGGGACAACCTGCTCGAACTGCCCCGGGCCATCGACTGGGCGGGCGAGCGCGGCGTGAGTTTTGTTCTGGTCACGCACATGCTCCCCTACGACGAAGCCCATGCCGATCAGGCGGTCTACCCGACGATGACTGCCGAAGCCGTTGAGTTGTTCCGCAAGTGGCGCGCCGTCGCCCAACGAGAAGGGCTCGATATCTCGCGCTACTTCAAAAGCCTCATCCGCTATACCGACAGCCGCAGCGAAAAGGAGCAGAGGCTGTACAAACTGGTGGAACAGATGAAGGCGGAAGCGCTCGCGCAGGGCATCGTTCTCGATCTGCGCGGTTTGATGCAGCTCGACGAGAGCCACCTGGAACAAGTCGGTGAGATTTTCGCCCGCAGCCGGGAGGCCGCCGACAGATGGGGGCTGGAATTGCGTCTGCCGGAAATCATGCCCCGCCACCGGCGCAAATGCGAATTCGTGGAGGACGCAGGGGCGTTCATCAGCTGGGACGGCAAGGTGCATCCCTGCTACTTTCTCTGGCACCGCTTCAACTGTTTCGCCATGGGCTGGCAGCAGCAGGTGAAACCCAAGGTTTTCGGCGATCTCGCCCAACAGACCATCGGCGACATCTGGAACGGCCCTGACTTCCGGGCCTTTCGCGAAGAGGCCCTGGGCTACGCCCACCCCTTCTGTTCAAACTGTTCCGTCGCCCCCTGCGATCTGGTACAGACCGACCGGTTCGAGCACGACTGCCACGTTCAGGCCCAGCCCTGCGGCAGCTGCCTGTGGTGCATGGGGCTCTTTCAGTGTCTTCGCTAACCGCTCTGACCTAGCCTTCCCAGAAAAGGAAATGGGGGTTATCGCTCAGAAAATCGAGGCATTCTTCGAGGGAACCGACAAAATCGACGGATTCCCAGCGCTCCTGATTGTGAAAATGCTCGATTCGCCATTCGTTTGTCTTGCCGGTGGGGATGAGCCGGGCGAAGCATTCCGATCCCTTCGACAGGTGCAACTCCCCTTCGACCTGTCTGACCTCATATCCCGCGAGCTGAGGTTTTTCCTTCAGGCGCATTGCTGCGCGTGCGAGACGCTCTTCCATAGCTTCCTCCCCGATGACCTGAATCGTTCAAATTGCCAGACGAGACCCAAGGTTCTTCACCAGGGGATTTCCCGCCCGTCGTGGCCGATCAGCTTGCCATTGTCCGAAGGTTTAACCTGCATCAAAACCTGCCACAGTTTTTTGGCGCTTTCTCCCGGGTTCATCGGGGCGCTATCCCCTCCCAGATCGGTGCGCACCCAACCGGGATGCAGCATCACCGTGACGATGCCCTGCTCGCGCAAATCGACCGACAGGCTTTTGCCCACCATGTGAACGGCCGCCTTGCTCGAGCGATAGACGTACTTGCCGCCGGAGCTGTTATCGCTGATGCTGCCGAGCATGGTGCCCATGATGGCCAGCGTTTTCATCTCGCTCGCGGCGACCTGATCGGCAAACGCCACCGCCATATCGAAAGGACCCATGACGTTGACGCGAAACGCCTCAAGCCAGCCCTCGTGCTCGATGGGGCCGAAACCTTGCGGTTTGGGGCCGTGAATGCCGGCGTTGTTGAACAGAATGTCGATTTTTTGCCCTTTCAACCGGCGCGCCAGCGCCTTGATCTGGCCCTGGTCGGTCACATCGAGTTGAAAAATTTCGATGGATTCGTTGCGGGCGGCCTCGGCCTGGAGTTCCCGCGCCGAGTCGGGTGTGCGGCAGCACGCCAGAACGTTCCAGTTCTCGCGTGCGAACTGGCGGGTCAACGCAAGTCCAAGCCCCCGGTTGGCGCCGGTGATCAATAACGTTCGTTCCATGATGACCTCCTGCGAAAAGCTGACGTCTCTGGAACAACCATATCCGATTTTTCAACGAGCGCGACCCCTTGCCGAGCTGAATTGTTCTGGTAAAAGAAGAAGAACGACCCGGATCGAAGGTCAGCAGTGACTTTTACTTGGGGGAGGTCATAGCGATGATTCAGGATCGTCAGGAGATGGACAATCGCGTGACGGGAGCCCGGACGATCGAACGGGTGGCGAGCGATCTTGGCCTGCAAAGGGAAGGACGGCATTTCTTCTGCCCGGGCTGCCAGCCGGAAGAGGGGGGCAAGCCCGACCTGGTCATCAAGAATGGCCGCTTCCATTGTTTTCGCTGCGGCGCCATGGGAGATGTGGTCGGCCTGGTCAAGCTGTCGCGCAAGTGCGACATCGACACGGCCATCGAGTGGTTGTCGCAGGAGCTCAACTAAAAAGGCAAAAAAGAAGGGGTGTTCCCAGGAGGGAGAAGAACACCCCAAAACAAGGTTGGTTGACTTGAATTATGACTAAAGCGATCCCTCTTGTCAAGATCGAACCAGCAGTCGCGGCGGATCAACGCAAAGGAAAACTGCGCATCGGATACATCCCTGTGCGATCGGGACCTGATTGTCCCCCAAAGGTAAAAATCAGCGGAAAAGATCTTCCAGGTTTTCCTCTCCCGAGCCTTGACGGACCCTTTCCAGTTGCTGCGCGGTCAATACGCTTTCGGCGTCTTTTTTCGACTTCAGGTGGCGAACGGCCATGTCCGCCTCGAGCTTACGGCTTTTGCGCACAAGCTTTTCCGCCTCTTCAAGAGACCAGTCGCCCCGCAGAAGTTCGGCCAGTTTCAGGCGGGCGGAACGGACTTCAGCCATCAGGGCCATGTTGTCTTCGCGGCACGAGGTCCGAATCGCCTCCAGCCGCTCGACCTGTTCCCGGGAAAGCCCCAGTTCGTCCTTGCGGTCGAGGAACAACTCCCGATCCATTTTTTCCATCATCGCACCAGGCATTTTGCCGCGGCCATGAGGCTGGCAAGGCATGGAGCCCTGCATGGCGTGCATGGAGTGCCCGGCACAGGGTTTGCCGGTCATCTTCGGGCAGTGGGGACAAGGCATGGAGCCCTTGTCGCCCTTCATGCAATGGGGACAGGCGACACCGGTCATTTTGGGGCAGTGGGGACAGGGCATGCCCGCCATCTGCGCGCAGGGCATCTGCTGAGGCGCGGCGGTCGCCGCCTCGATCCCTTCTCCATGAGCATGCAGGTGTTCCTGCTGCGCAACGGCACCGGGCAGACCGGAGAGAAGGAAAAGTACGGCGGCAATCATTCCAAAAAACGATGCTGATTTCATGTTACGAGAGTCTCCTTGTGAAGATATTGACAGGTCGAGGAAAATTATAATCGCCGTCCGGTTTATGGCAAGAGGCGCTCAAGACGCGCCCTCGGGAAATTCTGAATCCGCAGGGACCTTCGGGGCAGGTATTGCGGCAACTCCCGAACCAAAGAAAAGGCTGCCCGCAAGGACAGCCTTTTCTTTGAGCAGAATCGAACAGCGACATATTTATTGCAACTCGTACTTGAATTCGAACTGGCGCTTTTCGCCATCGGGCAGCTTGGTGCCGACCTTGAACTCGTACTTGCCTTTTTCGGTCAGGCTGAGGTCGGCGCCGAAATGGCCCTGCATCCCCATGAGTTTCACCGGGCCGCTTTCCCGGTCGTTGGGCCCTTCGAACTTCACGGCCACCGTCCCTTCATTGATCGGCTCACCGGTCTTCTCGTCCACGAACATCACCATGAAGTGATGGGTGGTGTCCATCCCCATTTTGCTCATGGCTTCGCTGACGTCTTTCAGATGCGCCATTGCCTTGACGCCATCGTCACTGTCATCACCGAGAACGATCATGTCGCCTTTGGCCGCCATCGAGCCGTGCCCGTGACCGCTGTGGTCATCATGACCTTTGTGATCGTCATGGTCATCATGGCCCTTGTGGTCGTCATGGTCCTTGTGCTCCATTTTTTCCATATGCTCGTGCCCCTTGTGCTCCATTTCGCCTTTTTCGTGGCTCATGGCAAAAGCGCCCAGGGGAAGCGAGAGAACGAAAAGAGCGGCGACAATAATGGACAATCTGGTTTTCATGCGGGTTCCTCCTTGCAGGTTGATGGGCGGATGATCCGCCCGGGTGAATGACTTTAGTGCCAGTTTATCACTTATTCGTGAATATCCGGCATCCCGCCCAGCGAACGATAGGAACTGCTCCCGGACCTGTGGCTGGCAGCCATGCAGAAGGATGCCGCAATGCAAACCGGCAGGGTTGGCGATTACGTCTATTGCCAGCCCTGAAGCGCAAGAAGGCCCCCCCGATAACGAGGAGGCCTTCTTGCCTTTTGGTTTTAACTCGTTAAGTAAAACCCTTGCCGTTTGCGACGGGTTGCTTATCAACCTATCTCTGCCGCGCGCATGGGGCACATCTTCATGCAACGCTGGCTTATCGCGGTTCTACTCGACGGTGTAATGAAAATCGTACTGACGCTTCTCGCCGTCAGGCAGTTTTGTACCCACCTTAAAATGGTATTCACCTTTTTCCGGCAGGGTAATGTCCGCCCCGAAGTGCCCCTGCATACCCATCAGCATGACGGGCGGCCCTTCCTTCCCAGCGGGATCTTCAATTTTTAACGCCACAGTACCCTCTTCGATCATCTTGCCGGTTTCGGTGTCCATGAACATGACCGCGAAATGATGGGTTTCCTTCATCCCCATCTTGGCCATGGCCTCGCCGACGTCCTTGACGTGCCCCATGGCTTTGACGCCCTGCTCGACTTCCTCACCGAGCATGATGGTGTTCTCATCCATCTTCATGCCGGCATGTTCCATCCCCTCCATGCTGCCGTGTTCCATGCCTTTCATTTTCTTGCCATGTTCCATGCCTTCTTTTTTCATCTTCATGCCATGTTCCATGCCTTCCATGGCCGAGGCTCCCAGCGGTAGAGCCAGAAACAGAGCACCTGCGACAATTACCGAAAATTTCTTTTTCATCCTTTTCCTCCTATGGTGTTGGGTTGGTGCGGATTCTCCGCGGGTGGTTCGAACTGCTGCATTCATTATTTATTCGTGAATATCTCCTTCCGCCGTCGGCTTGAGGGACGGGTTGAGCTTGCGTCCGCGCCACAAGTAAAAGATGACCGGATAGACCATCAGTTCCATCAGCCCCGAGGTCACCACCCCACCGACCATGGGGGCGGCAATGCGCTTCATCACGTCGGCCCCGGCCCCATGGCTCCACATGATCGGCACCAGGCCGGCGATGATGACCGAGATCGTCATCATCTTGGGCCGGATGCGCTTGACCGCCCCGTGGTGGATCGCCTGTCTGAGGTCGCCGCGGGTCAGCATGCGGCCGTTGTCGCCCCAGAGTTTGTGCGCCAGGTCGAGGTAGAGGAGCATGACCACCCCGGTTTCGGCGTCGAGGCCGGCCAGTGCGATCACCCCGACCCAGACGGCTACCGACGTGTTGTAATCGAGCAGGTAGAGAAACCAGAACGCCCCCACCAGGGAGAAGGGCACGGCCAGAAACACGATGCCGGTTTTGATCAGTGACTTGGTGTTCATGTAAATGATGACGAAAATGACCAGGATGGTCAGGGGGATCGCCATCTTCAGTTTGGCTGCGGCCGCCTCCATGTACTCGAACTGGCCGCTCCAGACAATGCTGTAGCCGGCGGGTAATTCGATTTTTTCGCGAATGAGCTTCTGCGCGTTTTTCACATAGGTCCCCACATCGATGCCCTTGAGATCGACGTAGATCCAGGCGGTGCGGCGGGCGTTCTCGCTCTTGATGCTGGGCGGGCCCTTTCTGATCTTGACGTCGACAACCTGCGAAACGGGGATGTGCTGGCCGCCCGGGATGGGGATCAGCACCCGGTTCAGGGCCTGCAGATCGTTGCGGTAATCACGCAGATAGCGCACGTTGACCGGGTAACGCTCAAGGCCCTCGACGGTCTGGGTGACGTTCATGCCGCCGATGGCCGATTGGATGATGTCCTGCACGTCCCCCACGGTCAGACCGTAGCGGGCAATCGCGTCCCGGTCGATCTCGTAGTCGAGGTAGTTGCCGCCGACGACGCGCTCGGAATAGACGCTCAGGGTGCCCGGAAGGTCGCGCACCACCGCCTCGATATCCTCGCCGATCTTCGAGAGAGTTTCCAGGTCGTCCCCCATGACCTTGATGCCGACCGGCGTCTTGATGCCGGTGGAGAGCATGTCGATGCGGGTCTTGATCGGCATGGTCCAGGCGTTGGTCAGACCCGGAAATTGAATGGCATCGTTCAACTCGGTGGTCAACTGCTCGACGGTAATGGTGGTCTCCTCGGGCAAGACCCAGCGCAGCGGCGCCTTCAGGAACTCCATCCATTGCGGCCAATTGCTGTAGAACCGCTCGGTCGGCACCTTGCGCCACTCGTCCTCGGGCTTGAGCATGATGGTCGTCTCAACCATGGAGAGCGGCGCCGGATCGGTGGCCGTTTCCGCCCGGCCGATCTTGCCGAAGGTATGGTGCACCTCGGGAAACTGGTTGATAATCCGGTCGGTCTGCTGCAGCAACTCCTTGGCCTTGGTCACCGAGATCCCCGGCAGGGTGGTCGGCATGTAGAGCAGGTCGCCCTCGTAGAGCGGCGGCATGAACTCCGAGCCCATCTTGCTCAAAGGGTACGCGATGGAAACGATCAACAGCAAGGCGACCAGCAGCACCGACTTGCGCCACTTGAGAACGAAATCGACCACCGGGTGATAGAGGTGGATCAAAAACCGGTTGATCGGATTTTTTTCCTCCTCGGGAATCTTGCCGCGGATGAACCAGCCCATCAGGATCGGCACCAGGGTGATCGCCAGCAGGGCCGCCGCCGCCATGGAGTAGGTCTTGGTATAGGCCAGGGGCTTGAACATCCGCCCCGACTGCTCGCCAAGCATGAAGACCGGGAAAAAGGAGACGGTGATCACCAGCAGCGAATAAAAGAGCGCCGGGCCGACTTCCTTGGAGGCGTCGGCGATGATCTCCCAGTGCGGCTTCTTGCCGCGGTCGCGCTCCAGGTGCTTGTGGGCGTTCTCGATCATGATGATGGCGGCGTCGATCATGGCGCCGATGGCGATGGCGATGCCGCCCAGACTCATGATGTTGGCGTTGATCCCCTGCCAGTACATGACCATGAAGGCCATCAGGATGGCCACCGGCAGGGTGAAGATGGCCACCAGGGAACTGGACAGGTGAAAGAGGAACAGGGCGACCACAACGGCGACCACGATGCTCTCCTCGAGCAATTTCTCCTTCAGGGTATGGACGGCCCGCTCGATCAGCCCCGAGCGGTCGTAGACCGTCTTGATAGTGACCCCTTCCGGCAGACCAACCTTGAGTTCTTCGAGTTTTTGCTTGACGTTCTCGATGGTCTTCAGGGCGTTTTCGCCGAAGCGCATGATGACAACGCCGCCGACGGCCTCGCCCTCGCCGTCGAGTTCGGCAACACCTCTGCGCAGTTCGGGGCCGATCGAAACGTTGGCCAGGTCTCTGATCAGAATCGGCGTCCCCCGACTGTCGGTGCCGACGACGACTTTCTCCAGGTCGGAGACGGACTGAATATAACCGAGGCCGCGCACCATGAATTCGGTTTCCGCCATTTCGACCAGACGCCCGCCGACGTCATTGTTGCTGCGCTGGATGGCTCGCTTGATCTGGGGAATGGTGATGTGGTAGGCGAGCAACCGGTCGGGGTCGACTTCCACCTGATACTGCTTGACGAAACCGCCGATACTGGCGACTTCGGAGACCCCGTCGACCGCCGTCAGCTCATAACGCAGGTACCAGTCCTGGATGGAACGCAACTGCTGCAGGTCGTGCTTGTCGCTCTCCAGCACGTATTCGTAGACCCAGCCGACCCCGGTGGCATCGGGGCCCAGGGCCGGCGTCACCCCCCGGGGCAGCTTGCCGGCGGCGTAGTTGAGGTATTCGAGCACTCGCGAGCGCGCCCAGTAGAGATCGGTACCGTCCTCGAAGATGATGTAGACGAAAGAAAAACCGAAGAAGGAATAACCTCGCACCACCTTGGCGTAGGGAACGGCCAGCATCTGGGTGGTCAGCGGATAGGTGACCTGGTCCTCGACCACCTGGGGAGCCTGCCCCGGGTATTCGGTGAAGACGATGACCTGAACGTCGGAGAGGTCGGGGATGGCGTCCAGGGGCGTATTCTTCAGGGCGTACAGCCCTCCGACGACAAAGAAAACGGTCATCAGAACGACCATGAATTTGTTTTTGATGGACCAGTCGATAATTTTTTCGAGCATCGGTTGTGCCTTATGATCAGGAGGTTGCAGGTTCGATTCGGCCACAGAGGGGGCCGAGGGCGTAATCGACGTGGAAGCTGTTTTTATTTAAACAGATCCTCCACATTCTCCTTTTGCTCATCGCCGAACAGATCCTCGACCAATTCTCCCCCGCCGGCCTGCTGGTCGGCGGCCGGTTCGGCTTTTTTCGGCTCGAGCATCTTCTGGATCGCCTCGCGCAGCTTGCTTTCCGAATCGAGCATGAACTGGGCGGAGGTAACCACCTTTTCGCCTTCCAGCAGACCCTGCTCGACCCGGACATATCCGTTCTGGTCCTGCATGCCGATTTTGACCGGGCGCGGTTCGAACTTGCCGTCACCCAGGGCGACGAAAACCGTCTTTTTCTCGCCGGAATGCAGAACCGCCTCGACGGGAATGGCCAGGGCATCCGGCACCGTCGTCGATCTCAGTCGGACGTTGACGTACATGTCCGGCTTGAGCTCGAAGCCGGGGTTCGCCAGCTCGAGGCGGGCCTTGACGGTCCGGGTTTTCGCCTCCACGTAAGGGTAGAGATAGGTCACTTTGGCCTTGAGGGATTTTCCTCCGGCAAACGGCAGAATGATCTCCGCCTCCTGCCCGACCTGGACCCAGGGCAGCTCATACTCGTAGATATCGGCATAGACCCAGACCTTGGAGATGTCGGCAATCTGGAACAGCTCCATGCCGGCCTTGGTGTACATCCCCTCATAGGCCATCTTCATATTGACGATCCCGTCGTACGGGGCGTAAAGCGTCAGGGTTTTTAGCACTTCCCCGGTTTTTTCCAGGCGCTCGATCTGCCGATCCGAAATGTCCCACAACTTCAACCGCTTGCGCGAAGACTCATGCAGCCTTCTGGCGCCTTCGGCGATTTCCGGAAAAGTGTTGTTCTCGAGAGTCGCCTTGTTGTTCAGGGCGAGCAGAAACTCCTCCTGCGCGGACACCAGTTCCGGGCTGTAGATTTCCAGCAGGGCCTGCCCCTTTTTGACGAACTGACCGGTTTCATTGACGTAGAGTTTCTCGATCCAGCCGTTGATCTTGCTGTTGATCGAATACTGCCGCGGTTCATCGTAGGCGACCAGACCAACGGTACTGATAGTCCGGGCCATGTCGCGGCGGGTAACGTCGGCGATACGAACCCCCATGTTCTGGGAGGTCACCGGATCGATGCTGATGATCGAGCCGCCGGGCGCTTCGTCCTCGTAGACCGGTATCAGGTCCATCCCCATCGGCGATTTGCCCGGCTCGTTGCGGATATAGGTGGGGTCCATCGGCGCCTGCCAGTACTTGATCTTGCGCTCCCCCTTGGGCTTGTCGCCGCCACCGGCAGTGCCCGTTTTGAGCGGGGTCAGGTCCATGCCGCAGATCGGGCAGGAGCCCGGTTCATCAACAATGATCATCGGATGCATGCCGCAGGTGTATTTCTGGGTCGTCGCACTCGCCTCACCGGGCCCGCTGAAAGAAGCCGGACTCATCCGGTCATAGCAATATTCAACGTAATAAATGCCGCCCGCCAGAATGATGGATACGGCCAGAGAAAGGGTGAGTGAGATCTTTTTAACACGAGTCATGGTTCGTTCCTTATATTTAGAATTACGACTAAATGCTGCCTGTCAGAAGATTCGCCGGCGGTTAATTAATGCGGGCCGCCGGCGGCGGTGAAATCTTCACGCCGTCTCCACCCAGCCTGACCCCGGATTGCGCTTCGAGCTTTGCCACATTCCGCTGGTAGTCGCTCAGGACCCGGTAGTAGTCCTTTTCGTAGAGGTAAAGTTTCAACAGGGCATCCAGGAGGGTCAGAAAATCGACTTCTCCCACCTGATAGGCCGCCATGGCCGATTGAAAAGTCTGGTTGGCCTGGGGAACGATCCCGGTTTTGAACAACAGAACCAGGTCGCGGTTTTTCTCCATCTGCGCATAAGCGTCATGGATGCCGAAATGCACGTTGTTGCGGAAATCGTTGTACTGCTCGTAGGCCATGCGAATACCCGAGTCGGCCTCGGCTACTGCCTCGTCGCGTTTTTCGCGATAGACGGGGAGGTTGATGCTCACCCCGCCGCTGGCGAAATCGGTGCCGCTGACCGGATCGCCAGGGGTTTCCTCCCGGAGGCGATAGCCGGCCCAGAGGTTGAAATCGGGCCAGTAATCGAGCTTGGCCAGGTGCCTCTGGGCCTTGAAGCGATCGATCAGGGAGCTGAATGAAGCGTAAAGCGGACGCTTATCCTCCGAAGCCTGCTGCAACTCTTCCAGTGAGGGCTCGACCGGAGTCATCTCTAAATCGGTGATGGGGCCGAATGCCGTGACAGAGGGGCGATAGAGCAGAGTATTCAGGTCGGCCCGGGCCGTTTCCCGCTGCTGCTTGAAGGTTAGAAGACTGTCCAGCAGCTTGGAACGTTCCACCTGGGCCTTGAGCACATCCTGTTGCAGCCCCGTGCCGACCTCGTACTTGGTTTCGGTCAGACGGATGAAATCATCGAGGATTTCGATGTTTTTCTCCGTGATCTCAATCGCCTTGTCCAGATAATAAAGGCGGTAATAAGTGTCCTTGACTTTTTGCGCCAAAACAAGCTTGCCGTCTTCATAAACACCCTTGAACCAGAGGGCCTGCTGCTTGGCCATTTCGCCTTTCGCTCCCAGCTTTCCGGGAAAGGGAAACTGCTGGGAGAGCCTGAGGTCCTTGCCGCTCATGGCCGTCTCGCCCGATTCCAGCGTATCGACCGGAAAATTCACGAAGGAAAGGGAAAACTGCGGATCGTCCAGGGACTGGGCCGGGATGACCTTGCGCTCGTACATGTGCCACCGATTCTCGGCCGCCTTGAGTTCTGGGTTGCTGGCCAAGGCTTCTTCGACAAGGACCGCCACGCCTGAACCCTCCGCTCGTTGTTTTTGCTGGGCCGCCGCTATCGAGGGCATCAGAAAAAGAGTCAGGAGCAGAAAAATCAAGCCACGCAACATAATGAATCTCCCTTGAGGTTGAAATGATTGGCAAAAGTATAAATTGCCCGGCGACTATATCAAGAAAAGCAAAGCTTCGAAAAGCTAATTCTAGAAAAGCGGAATTCACGGAATGTGCCCAGTTTAAAAAGCGGTCGATATCGATAGGTTAGCGTACACGGACAAGGGAAGGGAAAAGATCGGCTGAGGAATATTCCACAACGAAAAAGAATATTCCTCAGCGACGTGCGTTGAAACACAAATGTTTACGGTAGGATAGCTTTTGTGCCCGGTGCTCTTAACGATGAACGCTGGGCGGGTTTTTCTGAGGCGGAGGCATTCGTTCCACTGCGCTATCCAGCGCGGTAGAACACAAGCGTGAACTCTGGGCTATACTAATCGCATGAATCTTCCAACTTTCCCGACCGTCCCAACGAAGCATTGGTTTTTTCTGACCCTTCTCATGATTACCTTGGGCGCGAGTCCCTGCTCCGGAGCCGATGCCCCTCATCATGATCTGACGGTTTCCCTGTTCCCCGAAAACGCTTCCCTGCAAGCCCGGGACGTCATCACACTCCCCCCGAACCTCAGCGGCTGGGTCTCCTTTGAATTGGCCCCCGACCTGAAGGTCGAGGAGGTCTCCAGCAACGGGGAAGACCTCGCCGTCCAGCGGTTCGGCCGGGTTGTGCGCGTCAAGGTGCCGCCAGCCAACGCCGGGGGCGGAGCAACTCTGACCATCCGCTACGGCGGCCGTCTCGCCGACCCGGTTTCCCAGACGCCGGTCCACACGGAAGACCCCACTTTCGGGGTGGATGCGACCATCACTGCGGCGGGCGCATTTCTCGGCGGCGGTTCCGGGTGGTTTCCCGAATTTTCCGGGCACGAGGCGACGTTCCGACTCAAGGTGGAGACGCCGAAGGATTGGGAGGCGGTGACCTCGGGACAGGTTGGCGACCGCAGCATGGCCGGAGACTGGCGGATCTCGATTCTGGAGAGCGAGGTGCCCCTGCCCACCCTGACGTTGAGCGCCGGGCCCTACCGGATTACCCGGCAGATGGCGGGAAACATTCCGGTCTCCACCTATTTCTATCCCCAAAGCCAACAGCTCGCGCCGACCTACCTGCAGGCGGCGCAAGAGTACCTGAATTTGTACCGCGACCGGTTCGGCCCCTACCCTTTCGAAAAATTCGCCGTGGTGGAGAATTTCTTTCCCACCGGCTACGGTTTTCCGTCCTGGACCCTGCTCGGCAGTACCGTGGTGCGCCTGCCCTTTATCGTCAAGACCAGCCTGGGCCATGAGATCGCCCATTCCTGGTGGGGCACCGGAGTGCGGGTGGACTACACGCAGGGCAACTGGTCCGAGGGGCTGACCACCTACGTGGCCGATCACCTCTACAAAGAGCTTGAATCCGCGGAGGAAGCCCGGGACTACCGGCTCAAGATTCTGCGCGACTACGCGGCCCTGGTCGACGCTGACAACGACTTTCCCCTGCGCCGGTTTCTGCGCCGCGACAGTAAGCCGAGTCAGGCCATCGGCTACGGCAAGGCCGCGATGGTCTTTCACATGGTTCGCCGGCAGATCGGCGATGCCGCTTTCTGGACCGCCCTCAAGGAGGTGGCCACCCGACACATGTTCGACCAGATCGCCTGGTCCGATTTCGCCCAAGCCTTCGGCCGCACCGCGAGGCGGGACATGCAACCCTTCTTCGAACAATGGGTCCAGCGCGAGGGCGCCCCGCAAATCCGGCTGGAAAATGTCGAAGTGGCGACCACCCCGGAAGGATATCGGGTTTCGGGACGTCTGCGACAGCAAAACCCGACCTTCGATCTGCAGGTTCCAATTCGGCTTGAAACCGAGGGAGAGTCGGTGGCAACCGAGCTTCGTATCAGTGACGAGGGCGCCGGCTTCGTCCTGAAATCCCTAGAACCGCCGGTGCGGCTGCTGGTCGATCCCGAAGCGCATGTCTTCCGCCGGCTCAGCCCCGAGGAAATCCCGCCCACCGTCAACGGCGTGCGCGGGGCGCAGCCATTGGTTGCGGTGATTTCCCGCGATCTGTCCCCCGAAATAGCGGAGGCGTCACGCATGCTGCTCGCCGCCTTGAACCGCGAGGAGGTCAAAGTGGTTTCCGAAGACAAGCTGACCCGCAAGGAGCAAGCCGGGAATCTTCTTTTTCTCGGGCTGCCGCGGGACTACTCCGCGCCGTTGCTGCAAGACGGACGGATTCGGGCGATCGACGCAGGTTATTCGATTCTCGGCGAGGAGGTGGTCGGTTCCGAGACCGCGTTGTTTGCGGCGATCACCCCCGGCAACGATCCGAACGTGACTTGGGCATACTTTATTCCCAGCACCGCCGAAGCTGCCAGGGTTGCCGCGAGAAAGATCCCCCATTACGGAAAATACAGTTACCTCGCTTTTCAACAGGGGCAAAACCAAGTCAAAGGTATCTGGGAACCCAACAACTCACCGTTGATTTACAACTTCAAGAATTAAGAGGTAAGTCGATGAAAACAATCAGTTTGTTCATAATGTCACTCAGTGCGTTTCTGTTTTGTCTGCCGGTCGCTGCCTTCTCTCATCCCCACATCCTGGATGTGGCGCGGGGCGAGGAAGTAACCTTCTCCGAGCTTCTCGACCAGTTGGCCGCGGTCGATCTCGTTTTCATCGGCGAACTGCATGACCGGGTCGGTCACCATCAGATGCAGCTTGAAGTCATCAAGGGATTGCAGGAGCGGGAAATCCCCGTGGCGGTCGGGCTCGAGATGTTTCAGGAAGATTATCAGGGGGCGCTGGACCGCTGGATTTCACAGGAGCTTTCGGAATCGGGCTTCATGATGATTTTCAACCAAAACTGGAGCATGTGGCCGAAATATCGACCGATTTTTCTTTACGCCCGAGAGCTCCAGGTTCCGATGATTGCCCTCAACATCTCCCGGGATGTCACCCGCCGGGTGGCGCGCGAGGGATTCGACAGCTTGACCGACGCGCAACGCAAAGGACTCGAGGGGGTGGCCTGTCGCGTGGAGCCGGCCTACGAAGATTTCATCCGCCGGGCCCTTGGCGGTCACGGCCACAACCAGCCCAACTTCATATATTTCTGCGAGGCGCAGATGCTGTGGGATGCGGCCATGGCGAGAAACCTGGTGGCATTTACCGAAAAATTTCCCGAGCGCAAGGTCGTGGTGCTGGCCGGCAGCGGCCACTCGTGGAAATACGGCATTCCCAGCCAGGTGACCGAGATCAGAGACCTCAGCTACAAGGTGATTCTGCCCGAAGTTGCCGGCCGCATCGACCGCACCAACGCCACGCCGAACGATGTCGATTATCTCTGGCTCGATTTCGGTGAGGACGGCTGGACGCTGCCCCGCCAGGCGAGCCAATAAAAAAACGGCCGCGTCATCGACGCGGCCGTTTTTTTATTGGCGTGAATGCGCTCGGTGCTATTCCCGAACCCTGATTTCCTTGTACTTGCCGTTGAAGACGAAGCGCACCCGATCCTTGAGAATCCGGTCGACCTTGGCCCCCTCGATCAGGGTGCCCTCCATCACCGGGAGATCGTTGACCACGGCGAGCCGGTTCTTGACTTCCCACTGGTAATGAATTTCGCTGACCCGCAGCTCGGGAAAAGTTCCCGGCGCTTTGCGGGTGGTGCTCCATTGGGCGTTTCCGCTCGTGGCGGTAGGCGCCACGACTCTCAATTCGCCTTCGGCGGCTCGGGTGGTGGGGGGTGGTTGATCCGCCGCAGCCGCGGCCTTGGGACGGTAGATGTTTTGTTCCCTGGGCTCGGGCCTTGCCGCGACCGCCGGCGCCGCTGATTTCTTCGTCATCCGGACGGTCTCGACCGCCTCCTGCGCGCCCTTCGGCGTTGCCGTTCTGGTGACAGCCGGTCGTTCCGTCTTCTGCGCCGCCGGTTTCGGCGTTGCCCCGACCGGCGCCTCTTTCAGCGCGACCACGGTTTCGGCCTCGGCTGGAGCCGGCTTTTCCTGGGCCATGACCACCACCTCTTTGGGAAAAACGACCTTTTCCTTGAGGGCTTCGGCGGTATCTTTCAGGGCTCTTGCGGTGTCCTTGAGGGCGACGGCGGTTTCTTTCTGGGTTTTAGCGGCCTCGTCACCGGCGGCCTTGGCCGCAGCCGCCCGAGCGTCGACCTGATCGGGGCTCTCCTTCTGGGGCGAAGAAGCCGCCGCAACCAATGAGTCGACCTCGCGATCTTTCTCGGCGGAGGAAGTCCCGGTCCCGGAAAAAACGGCTTGAGGGCGATCCACCACCGCAGGAACCTGCGGTTCGCCGACCTCTTTTTCGACCGCCGTCGCAACCACCGGAGAAGGGTCGGATTCTTCGCCCCCGGTCACAAAACCGCCGGCAACGAAATAGGCGATCATGCCCCCGGTAAAAAGCAGGGCCACCACCGCCGTGGGCAGAACCCAATTTTCGGCCTTTTTCGCCTTGCGACTGGCGCGCAGAATATCGCGGGCAATATTGACCGCGCCCTCGCCCTTGTCCGCTTTCTGTTCTTCGAGTTTCTTGAGGGCTTTGAGAATCGAACTCATATCCTTCTCCCGCTATGCGCCCCTTTGGTGGGAAAGCGCATTTTAAAAATCAGCATGAGTCCCCTGACTCAACGGACGGATGGCAACGTGCAGAATCGCGGACGGGATTCAGGGGCTGAGAAAAATTCCCAGCGCCACGATCGCGGCCGCCACCCCCAGGGCTCCGAGCCACACGAAGGGTTGTCGCCCCATTTTATGGTTTTCGTGCCCGGTCTCCCGAATGGCGGTCTGAATCATTTTCCCGTCGACTTCCCGGCATCCCTCCGCATATCCCACGAGCAAGGCGCGGTCGCAGAGAATGTTGATCAGGCGGGGATACCCCCTGGAAAAGGAAAAGATTTTTTTCAGGGCCTTGTCGGTGAAGACTTTTTGCTGCGTTCCCCCCGCCACCATCAGCCGATGCCCGATGTAATCGCTGGTATCGGTGAAGTCCATGGGCTTGAGATGATAACGAACGGTGATGCGCTGATTGAGCTGGCGCAAATCTTCGCGCGCCAGAATCTCTTTGAGTTCGGGCTGCCCCACCAGAATGATCTGGATGAGCTTGTCGGTATCGGTTTCGAGATTGGAGAGCAGACGGATTTGTTCCAGGACCGCGGGCTCGAGATTCTGGGCCTCGTCGATGACGAGCACTACCGAGCGCCCCTCGGTGCGCATTTTCAGAAGAAATTCGTTGAGCGCATGCAGCAGGTCGGAATTGCTGGAGGAGCCGGTTTCAATGCCGAACTCCCGATTGATGTTGCGCAGCAGGTCGATGGCCGACTGGCAGGGATTGAAAATGAACGCGAGCCGATACTGCTCGTCTTCGAGTTCTCCCAGCAGGGTACGCAGCACCGTCGTTTTGCCGGTGCCGACCTCCCCGGTCACCACGATGAACCCGGCCTGATCCTGAACACCGTACAGAAGATGAGCAAAAACCTCCTTGTGGTTCTTGCTCAGGTAGATGAACTTGGGATTCGGGGTAATGGTGAAAGGCTTTTCTTTGAGTCCGAAAAAATCGAGATACATGATGCCTTTTGAATTGCCCCAGGGCGCAGTGGGTTGGCGTTCCGCGGAAAAACTGACCCAATTTCCCACAGATCCTGTCGTTTTTCAAGGAGAAATTGCTCCTGCGCAACCCGCTTGCCATGACCGGGGAAGAGGCGGCAGATCGTTGTTTTCGTAAACTTCTGCCGGACTTGAATCTGGGGCGGACTTGAATCCTGCTATATTTTAACCAGGTTTGCACCCAAGCCCCGAAAGGTTTCGATAGCGATGGACAAACACAATGCCTGGAAGGCGTTCACCCGGGATTCGCGCATCGCCTATTTCTCCATGGAAATCGGCCTCTCCGCCGAAATCCCCACCTACAGCGGCGGGCTCGGCATTCTGGCCGGCGACACCATCAAGAGCGCAGCCGACCTCAAGGTCCCGATGGTGGCGGTAACGCTCATCCATCGCAAAGGCTATTTCCGGCAGCAGATCGATCGGGACGGGTGGCAGCGAGAATTTCCGGTCGAATGGAATCCGGAGAAATACCTGGAACTCCTCCCCGCCAAGGCCCTGGTGACCATTGAAAACCGCGACGTGAAGATTCAACCCTGGCTCTATCGGGTCAAGAGTCCGGCGGGGGGAGTGGTGCCGGTCCTCTTTCTCGACACCGACATTCCGGGCAATTCCGAGGAGGATCGCCGTCTTACCGATCACCTCTACGGCGGTGATGCCGAATACCGCCTCAAGCAGGAAGTCGTGCTCGGCATCGGCGGCGCCCGCCTGCTGCAGGCGCTCAATTTCAATATCCGCAAGTACCACATGAACGAAGGGCATGCGGCCCTGCTCACCCTCGAATTGCTCAACAACACCCGCGCACGGGGGGAGGACCTCTGGAACGAACGCGCCGCCTGGGACGTTCGTCGGGTTCTTGAGCAATGCGTCTTCACCACCCATACCCCGGTGGCCGCGGGCCACGACCGGTTTCCCTGGCCGCTGGTCGAGCGCATTCTTCCCGAAATCTTCCCCTTTCCCTTGCTGCGCGAGCTGGTCGGCGAAGACCAGTTCAACCTGACCTATCTGGCGTTGAAACTGAGCGCCTTCGTCAATGGCGTCGCCAAAAAGCATGGCGAAATATCCAAGACTCTGTTTCCCGGCTTCGAGATCCACGCCATCACCAACGGCATCCACCCGTTCACCTGGGCCTCGCCCTTCTTCGTCCAGCTCTATGACCGCTATCTTCCCGGCTGGGCCTACGAGCCGGAACTGCTGGTGCGGGTCGACGCCATCCCCGACGAGGAACTCTGGGAGGCCCATTCAGGAGCCAAGGCGTTTCTCTTTCTCTACATCGCCGAGACCACCGGCAAAACATTCGACCCGGACATTCTGACCATCGGTTTTGCCCGCCGTTCGGCCACCTACAAAAGAGCCGACCTTATCTTCGCCGATCTCCAGCGGCTGATCGCCATCGGGCGCGGTAAGCTGCAACTGGTCTTCGCCGGAAAATCCCATCCCCGGGACCTGCCCGGCAAGGAGCTGATTCACCGCATTCACGAAATGATCGAAACGCTCGCGGGGCAGGTCGAGATCGTCTATCTCGAAAACTACAACATGGATGTCGCCTATCGCCTGCTGCCCGGGGTCGACCTGTGGCTCAACACCCCGCAGCGCCCGCTGGAAGCCTCTGGCACCAGCGGCATGAAGGCCGCGCTCAACGGGGTTCCCAATTTCAGCATTCTCGACGGGTGGTGGATCGAGGGGCACATCGAAGGGGTGACCGGGTGGGCCATCGGACCACCTCCCACCGAGCACGGCGTCGGTGAAAGCGCCAGCGGCCGCGAAGATGTGGAGGACCTCTACCGCAAGCTCGAAAAGACCATCATCCCTCTCTATTATGAAAACCGCGCGGGATGGGTCCGGGTGATGAAGAATGCCATCGGCAAAAACGCCTATTACTTCAATACGCACGTCATGATGAGACGTTACGTGACCGAGGCGTACCTGCACTGACCTTCCCGAAAAAAAAGAGGACAAGGCAAGGCGAAGCCTTCCGGTCGTCAGGACCCGTTGAGGTCCAGGAATTCCCGGATGCGAACCAGTTCCGAATCGAGCTTGTCGGCCAGATGATCGACGCCGTCCAACTGATCCCCGCGGCCGCGCTTCTCCATTTCATCGGCGATCTGGAAAGCGACACGTGCCTGGAAGATGCCAAGCAACGACTTGAAGCGGTGGGCCGTCCGGGCGAGCTGTTCGCCGTTGGCGGAGACGATGGCCTGTCGCAATTCCTCGGCATAGCGGGGCGAATCGATGTGAAACTGCCGGATGAGGTCATCGATGGCCCCCTCCAGGCTGCCCAGTTCCTTCACCAGGGCTTCGATGTCGGCCGGGGCGGCGTCCGCCGCAGCGCTCAGCCGGTTTTCAGGAAGAAAGGTTCTGACCATCTCGATCAGGGCCTCCCGGCGCACCGGCTTTGCCAGATGGCTGTCCATGCCGGCCGCCCGACAACGTTCACGATCGTCAGATCCGACCCGCCCGCTCAGGCCGATAATCGGAACCGCCGACTGTCGCCCTGGCAGCGACCGGATCCGGCGGGCAGTTTCGAGCCCGTCGAGAGCCGGCATGTGAAGATCCATCAGAACCAGATCGCAGGCGAAACTCTGCAGGGTTCGAAGGGCCTGCCGACCATCGGCAACACCGACGGCAAACCAGCCTTGCTTTTCGAGATACGACTGAATCAATTTGCGATGGGCATCGTCGTCTTCGACGACCAGGATTTGCGCCGGGGTCATGCCCATGGGTGCCGGCAGGGCAGATTTGAGATCGTGCCTTGCCGCTTCGGGTTCGCCCTGCAAAATCTCGCGCATGAGCGCCGTCAGGCGGTCGCTGCGCAGGGGCTTGGTCAGGTAATGGGACAACCCGGCGATCCGGCAGCGGTCGATCTTGTTGCGCAGATGATCGACGTTGAGCAGTGCCGCGGTGCGGGAACGGCAGGCCGCGGGCAGTCTTTCGGCCAAACCCAGCCCGCCTCCCCCGTCGAGCTTTTCGTCGATGAAAATCAAATCGAAGTCGGCTTGCTCGGCCTGATCGCGGCAGCAGAAGGCCAGAGCCTCGTCTGCATCCCCCGTTTCGGTGATATGCAGACCGAAAGGCTGCAGTCTTTGCTTAAGCGCCACCCGCTCCCGCGGGTTGGCGATCGCCGCAAGAATCTTTTTGCCGCAAAATGCCCCGCGCGCATCAACGCGCCGTTCGGCCGCAGCCTGCCACCCGAATGCGACCTGAAAGAAAAAGGTACTCCCCTTGCCCGGTTGGCTGGTGACATCGATGCGTCCTCCCATGCGCTGAACCAGTTTTTGGGAGATTGCCAGCCCCAGGCCGGTTCCGCCGTAGCGGCGCGACGTGCCGGGTTCGCCCTGCTGGTAATCCTGAAACAGGCCGGCAATCCGCTCCCGGGGAATGCCGATTCCGGTGTCGCTGACGCAAAAGCGCAGGAGCGCACCGCGTCCGCCTGGCGTGGATTCTCCCTCTACGACCGTCACCCTGACCTCGCCCCGGCGCGTGAACTTGATGGCATTGTCGACCAGGTTCATGACCACCTGCCGCAACCGCAACGGATCGCCAATGACCCTGGCCGGAAGATCGGGAGGCAGCTCGTGAATCAGATCCAGCCCTTTCTGATGGGCCTTGAGCGCCAGAATGTCGAGCACGTTTTCCACTTCGGCCGCCGGGCAGAAGGGAACCTCTTCAAAATCGAGCATTCCCGCTTCGATTTTGGAGAAATCGAGAATATCGTTGATCAGGCGAACCAGCGAATCGGCCGATTCTTTCATGGAAATCAGGGAGGAGCGCTGATCCCGGCTGACGGGGCCTTCGAGGAGCAGATCGGTCATGCCGATGATCGAGCCGAGAGGAGTGCGAATTTCGTGACTGACGTTGGCCAGAAATTCACCCTTCGAAAGGTTGGCCTGCTCGGCGGCTTCCTTGGCCACGCGCCAGTCGGATTCCGCCGCCAGGCGCAACCCCAGGGCATTGGAGTAGCGCCGGTAGGCCCACAACATGCAGAAACCGCCCACGATCCAGATCAGCATATGCGTGCCCGCCAGGGAGGCCAGGCGCGGCTGGGCGGCGGCCCAAAAAGGCGCCATGGGAATGGCGATGCTCAAAGCGCCGCGCACCGCGCCGATGTCTTTCTCCGTCCCGTCATGACAGTCGAGACAACCCTTTTCGAGGATCAGGGGCTGCATGTAGCGCAGGCTTTCCCGGCCCTGGTAGGCCTGATTGGCGACGCCTTCATCCTTGCCTTTGTCGAATCGCGACAGCATGGCGCGTTCCCAGTTGTCGGGCTGGTTGCCGGGATTGACCGGATCGAGACTGGTGATTCGCCCGGGAATCCCAAGATATTCCATCTGCAATTCATACACCTGGCGGGTCATGAAAGGCGGGTTGACCAGGGTCAGCAGCGCGCCGTCGCCGGTGACGATGTCGCGCTCGGCATGTCCGGCCATGAAAGGATTGGGTTCGACGCCGGCGGACGTCTTGACGTAGACGCCGCCGAACTGGTTGTTCCAGCGGCGATAGAGAACGTCCTTGTCGGTCAGGGCGCGGGCCTGGAACAGGGCCGATTCATGGACATGGCGCTGAACCAGCTGCAGATTCCAGACGAGGGACGCCCCCATCAGAATCGTCCAGACAGCCAGGATGACCAGAACGGTCCGACGGGCTTGTCCCTGGCTCAAAGCAATGGGTTCGCGCGGGGAGAAGGGTTTCATGCGTCCTGTCCATGAAAGGTTGCGAATCGAATAAGATCGGTCGGTTCGGGCACCACATCTCGAAACATTCTAAAGGTTTCACCCATGCGGATATTCATTGCAGCTCTGCACCAATGGCGGTGCGGGTGTAGCGGGTGAGCAGCGCGGCGAAATCTTCCGGCTGGAGCGGCTGGCTGAAAAGAAACCCCTGGATCTTGTCGCAGCCGTTTTTTTTCAGAAAGGATTTCTGCTCGTCGTTTTCCACCCCCTCCGCCACCACGTCCATGCCCATGTGGTGGGCCATGGCGATCACCGCCGAGGTGATGGTGCACGCCCCGGAGTCTGCGGGGATGCCGGCAACGAAGGACTGGTCGATCTTGAGAGTGCCGAGGGGAAAATTCTGCAGATAGCTCAGCGACGAATAGCCGGTGCCGAAATCGTCGATGGTTAGATGAACGCCGAGATCTCTGAGCCGCTTGAGGGTCACAGCCGTTTCGGCCATATCCTGGAACAGGACGCTTTCGGTGATTTCCAGGGCCAGCCAGCGCGGGTCGAGCCGGGTCTGCTCGAGAACCCTGGCGACCATGTCGACGATATCGCGCCGGTAAAACTGGCGGGCGGAAACGTTCACCGCCACCCGCTGCGGCGCAAGGCCCATATCCTGCCAGGCGCGGTTCTGGGCGCAGGCCGTATGCAGAATCCACTCTCCCAGAGGGTCGATCAGTCCGGTTTCCTCGGCCAGCGGAATGAAATCGGAAGGCGAATAATGGACCTTTCCTTCCTGCCGCCAGCAGACGAGAGCCTCCATGCCGCTGAAGGAACCGTCGGAAAGATCGAGCTGGGGCTGATAGAGAAGAAGAAACTCCTCTCGTTCGAGGGCACGGTAGAGCCGGTTTTCCAGAACCAGCGACTGAAAGGAGGCGCGACTCATCTCTGAGCTGTAAAACTGAATATTGTTGCGCCCCAGCAACTTGGCGCGGCTCATGGCCACATCGGCGTTGCGCAGCAAAGTTTCGGCCTCGTCGCCGTCGTGGGGAAAGACCGCGATACCCACACTGGCTGTCACGTAAAGATCGTGTCCGGCGACATGCAAAGGCGCCTGGAAACCTTCGACCAGACGCCGGGCCTTGCTCTCGACCTGGTTGATCGTGGCCGCTTGCGCCAGGCAGAGGACGAATTCGTCACCGCCGAGATGAGCCAGAATATCCTCGTCATCTTTGCTGTGGCGCAACCTCTGCGCGGTATCCTGCAAAACCTTGTTGCCGAGGCGATGTCCCAGGGTGCGCACGATGGTCTTGAAGCGATCGAAATCGAAATACAACAGGGCCAACTTGCGGTTTTCGTTGCGGGCCTGCACCAGGGCGGCGGCGAATTCTTCGCGAAAAAGGTTCTGATTGGGCAGATGAGTCAGCGGATCGAAATAGGCCAGGCGACTGATGGTTTCTTCCGACATCCGCCGTTCCAGCTCGGACGCGGCACGGGCCGCAAAGATGCGCAACATCGATTGGGCGGCTTTTTTCGACCGGATCGGGCGGCGGCTCATCACCACCAGCACCCCGAGCCGGTCATGCTGCGAATCGGAAAGGGAGACGGCCAGGCAGCTTTCGATCTGCATGCGTGAAAAGGGGTGGTCGGCCGGCAGGTGGCTGCGAACCCCGGAGGGGCAGCAGCAAATCTCTTTTTGCTCAAGGGCGATGCACGGGGTCTCGGTGAGATCGAATTCGAAATTCTCCACGACCTCGCCATCGGACCAGACGGAAATGGTCTGGGCATGACGCCCGTTCAATGCGGAAAACGAGGCGACAAAGGAGCAGTCGGCGTTCAGGGCACGAGCAAGATAGGCGACGAGAGAGGCGAAAAAGGCGTCGCCGATTTCGGCGGAAATCCCCTGAGAGGTGAGAAACAGCTGCTCTTCGCTGCGGCGCAGGGCGTGGATGGCGAACCAGATGCCGAGAAACAGTAACCCCGAGGTGACAAAGATAAACGCGAGGCCCTTGTAGGTCTGAGCGCGGGTCAGAGCGGTCGGGTCACTGATGGTTTTGCCGACGAACCGGTCGGAAAAAAGAATCCATGCCAGCCCGATACCAAAGTAAAGAGAGGCGATTTTCAGCGCCAGTGCCCAACCGGAGGGCAGAAGCCCGCGCAGACGATCGGCTGCAGGGTTGTATTTCCAGGTCATCGCAGCATCAAAGAAAAAAGGATAAGGCCATGTCTGACATTAGCCGATGGTTAGCGATTGTCAACAGGAGACGATTTCTCCCCTTGGCAAAGCTTTGGCCGCATGATAGTTTCCCGTAGCTTTTTTATCAATAACCTGGCGTTTTTCTGGTGAAAAGAAAACGGTGGGCTTCAAGGAAGGCAGGATGAGCATGCGGAAACTTAACGGCAAGCAGGTGCGCTATCTGAGAGGGCTTGGCCACCATCTCGACCCGGTCATTATGGTGGGCAAGAATGACATCGAAGAAAACCTTCTGCAATCGGTGGAAGAGGTGCTGGAAGCGCACGAACTGATCAAGGTCAAAATTCAAAAGGGCTGTCTGCTCGACCGCAAGGACGTCGCCGAGGAGATTTCGGCCCGCACCGGCGCCGCGACCGTTCAGATCCTGGGGAATACCATCCTTTTCTACCGCCCCGGGGAGAAGAAGAAAATCGAGTTGCCCCGCTCAAAAGCCGGGAACCGCAGCCAAGCGGGCTGAAGGCGGGAAGCCGCTCTGGCGCGAACCCGGCGCGAACAGACCGCTGACCTGCTCGCGGGGCATGGGCCCGGCGAACAGGAACCCCTGAACGCGATCGCAGCCTTTGCCGTCGAGCAGAGAAAGCTGCTCTTCGGTTTCGACTCCCTCGGCGACCACGTCCATGGCCAGCGAATGGGCCAGGGCAATGACCGCATCGACAATGGCCGAATCGTCCCCATGGCGATTGAGGTCTTTGACGAACGACCGGTCGATCTTGAGCGTCTGAATCGGAAATTTCTTGAGATAACTCAGGGAGGAATAGCCGGTTCCGAAATCGTCGATGGCGATCTGTACGCCCAGATCGCGCAATTGGCCCAGCTTGAAAACGGCCCCTTCGGCATCGTGCATGATCAGGCTCTCGGTAATTTCCAGCTCGAGCCACCGGGGGTCCATCCGGGTCTCATCCAGGACCCTGCGCACCAGCCGGGCAAGGTCGTGCTGGTGAAACTGCCGCGCCGAGATGTTCACGGCCACCCGCATGGGCGGCAGGCCGGCTTTCTGCCACGCCAGGTTCTGGGCACAGGCCGCCCGCAGCACCCATTCTCCCATCGGAACGATCAATCCCGTTTCTTCGGCCAGCGGAATGAATTCTCCCGGCGGCACCAGGCCACGCTCGGGATGCTGCCAGCGCACCAACGCCTCCAGCCCCACCATGCGCCGCCGGGTCAGTTCGTACTGGGGCTGGAAATGCAATCGCAATTCGTCGCGATCGAGGGCCTTGCGCAGCTGACTTTCGAGCCCCAGGCGGTTCAGAGAGGTTTCGTTCATCTCGGCCAGGTAAAACTGGAAGTTGTTGCGCCCCAGATCCTTGGCCCGATGCAAGGCGGTATCGGCATTTTTCAGCAACGCTTCGGTATTTTCTCCATCCAGGGGGAAAATGGCGATGCCGATGCTGGCGGCCAGGTGCAATTCATAGCCATTGACGTGAAAGGGGGCGCGGAAACTCCCGATGATTTTCTCGGCCACCTGGGCGGCGTCTTCAGCCTGCCGAATCGACGGGAGCAGAATCAGAAATTCGTCGCCGCCGAGCCGCGCAACCGTATCATCCTGCCGCAAGGTTGCGACCAGCCGCTCCGCCACTTCCCGCAGGACCCGGTCTCCGGCTTCATGCCCGAGGGTATCGTTGATGTTCTTGAATCGGTCGAGGTCGAGAAAAAGCACGGACGGATAACGTTCGTTGCGCCTGGCCGAGGGCAACACCTGGGCAACCCGGTCCTGGAACAGCCGCTTGTTGGCCAACCCGGTCAGCGGATCATAGAAGGCCATGAACTCGATGGTCTTTTCGGCGCGGGTCCGCTCCAGTTCGGCCGCGGCGCGAATAGCGAAAACCTTGAGCATTTTCTCGGCCAGATGGATATCCTTGATCGGCTTGCGACCGAGAACCGCCATCGGCCCGATGACCTTGCCCGCCGAGTCGAACAGGGGGATGCCGGCGTAACTCTCCACCCCCATGCGTGCCGCCACATGGTCCAGCGGAAAACGCCCCCTGACATTGTCCGGGTAGGTGCACAACCCGCGCTGGATGACTTTCTGGCAGGGAGTGCCGGCGATTTCGAACTCGAAATTATCCAGCTCCCTCCCTTCGGCATAAATCGCCACCGTGCGCACATGGTCGTTTTCCGTCCCGCTCAATTCGCCGATAAAGGCATAATCGGCATCAAGAGCCTGACAGAGATTCTGGGTGAGCAGACTGAAAAACGCTTCCCCGGTGGTCGAGGAGACTCCCCGGACCATGTCGTCAAATCGCTCCTCGTTGCGCAACAGGGCCCTGCGGTAGTGCTCGGTGATGAGATACAGGCAGATCGAGGAAATCAGGACGAACCCCCAGCCCTTTGCCGTCTGCATGCGGGCAAAGAACCGCGGATCGGAGCTCAGGAGATAAAGAAGATGATCCGACAGCAGAATCCAGGTGCTGCCAATCGCACCATAGCCCATGGCGATCTTCAGTGGAAGCCTGGCCCTGTCGGCAAAAAAATTGCGAAGAATGGAACCGATCATGGTATGCCCTTCTGCGTTCGATCCTTGAACGCCGGCTGACGACCTTTTCGGTGGTGAACGATTCTGGTTCGGCCTGCGACAGAGTCATCCATGCCTTGTCACGACCGATGATGAACTGACCTCATCGAGAAATTAACACCCTCCAAATATAAACAAATAATTAGATTTTGCAAACCACATTTCAGACAAACCAAACTTTTTTTCACACCGGTTCGTAGGGTTCGACCAATCGCCGATATTCATCGAGGGCATAGCGGTCGGTCATTCCCGCGATGTAATCGCAGACCACGCGCTCCTTGCCGTAAAGATCGAACTTTTCCCGCAACTCCTGCGGCAGCAGACTGGGATGGCCGAGGTAGGTTTCAAATAAAAAAACCAGAAACCGCTCACTTTTGAGTCGCATTCTTTCCACCTTGTAGTGACGGTAGAGTTTTGTGTGCAGAAATTTTTTCAGCTCCCGGTTCTTCTCCTGCATCTCGGCGCTGAAACCGACCAGGCTTCTCGGACATTGGCGAACCTCATCGAGGGAGTCGATCTTTTCCTGGGCAAGACTCTCGCCCGTAAAGCAGACCAGGTCGTTGATCAGGATTCCGATCAGGTAGCTGATGGTCTGGTGGAGGTGACGCGTTTCGTCCACACCTGGGAACTTCCGGGCGACCAGCGCCCAGGTCTGCGCCCAGATGCCGACCCCCTGCAGGTCGTCGAGAGTGATGTAGCCGGCCTTCAGACCGTCGTCGATGTCGTGGTTGTTGTAGGCGATCTCATCGGCGAAGTCGATGATCTGGGCCTCGACGGGGGGACGCAGCCCCGGCTCATACTCGGCGGCCGAGCCTTTGAGGCTGCGGTCGTATTCACTCGAGTGCTTGATGATGCCTTCGCGGGTTTCCCAGCTGAGATTGAGGCCGGAGAAGTCGGGATATCGCTCCTCGAGCAGTTCGACGATACGCAAGGATTGGCGATTATGTTCGAAGCCGCCATAACCGCTCATCAACCGATTGAGGACATCCTCCCCGGTATGACCGAAAGGGGTGTGGCCGAGGTCGTGAGCGAGGGCCAGCGCTTCCACCAGGTCTTCGTTCAGATGCAGGCGCCGGGCGATGCCGCGGCCGATCTGGGCCACCTCGAGGGAGTGGGTCAGGCGGGTGCGGTAATAATCGCCTTCGTGGTTGACGAAAACCTGGGTCTTGTACTCGAGGCGGCGGAAAGCGGCGCAATGGATGATGCGATCGCGGTCCCGTTCGAAGGCCGGTCGGTCGTCCTTGTAGGGTTCCTCATGACGGCGGCCGCGACTGGCGGTCGCCCGGGCCGCATAGGGCGCAAGGTCGGGTCTTTCCATGGCGAGAATCTCCCGTTGGATCGAAGTCAGATGAGATCTGCATTGCTCCGGTCGTTTGCGAAAGGGAGCAACCGCGATTTTCGCCGATCGCGCCGCCGGGCACCTTTGCTTGACCGGATCATTGGCATGTGCTAGTTTTCCAATGAATTACGTGCATTTACACTGTTTTAACCGATCGCAACCCGAACTGCAACGGCCGAAATTTTGCGCATCATCAGCGGATCAGCCCGCGGCACCCGATTGTCCGGCTTCACCGGGACGGATATCCGTCCGACCCCTGACCGGGTCCGGGAGGCCGCTTTCAGTATTCTGCTCAGCCGCCTGGGGTCATTGGCCGGCCTGAAAATCCTCGATCTCTATGCCGGCACCGGCGCCCTGGCGCTCGAAGCCCTCAGTCGCGGCGCGGCGCTGGCCACCTTGATCGACCGCAGCCAGCAGTCGGCGCGCACGGTCGAAGCCAATGCCCGGGCCTGCCGCCTCGCGGGAAAAATCCGGTTTATCCGGGGCGAGGTCTCGACCCAACTGCCCAACCTCGTGGCAATCGGGCCCTACGATCTGATTTTTCTCGATCCGCCTTACCACAAAGGGCTTGCCCAACGATCCATCGCGCAGGTGGCGACGCTCGGGCTGCTTGCTCCTGGGGGAGTACTCTGCGCGGAATGCGCCGGAAAAGAGGAAGTCCCGCAGCATGCGGGAGATTTAATTCTCTGCGACTCGCGCAATTACGGGTTGACGGCCGTACATTTTTTCATTCACTCTGATGAAGGAGACGAAAGCCCATGAAAAAACGGGTTGCGGTCTACCCCGGATCCTTTGACCCGGTGACCTACGGTCATCTCGACATCATTCGCCGCGGTCTCGAGGTTTTCGACGAAATTATCATCGCCGTGGCCCGCAACTCCGAGAAAAAGGGGCTGTTTACCATTGAGGAGCGCATCGACCTGCTGCAGGAACTGGTCGGGGATAATCCCCGGGTCGGCATTGAAACCTTCCAAGGCCTTCTGGTCGACTATGTCGTCTCCCGGGGGTCGCGGGTCATCATTCGCGGCCTGCGAGCGGTTTCCGACTTCGAATACGAATTCATGCTGGCCCAGACCAACCGCGCCGTTCATGATGAAGTCGAGACTCTGTTCATGATGACCTCGGTCCCCTACGTCTACCTGAGCTCGTCGGTGGTCAAAGAAGTCGCAGCTCTTGGGGGCCCGGTCGATTCCTTTGTTCCGCCGCCGGTCAAAGCGGCCCTTGAAAAAAAACTGTCGACAAAAAGCCCTGGCAACCCTTGATCGATCTCTTTTCCGGGAGGCGACGCGTGATTACCAAAGACATGAAGATTGCGGATGTTATCCGTCATTACCCCAAAACCGTCGAAGTGTTCCAGCAGTTCGGACTCTCGTGTATGGAGTGCCAGATTGCCGATTACGAAGAAGTCGAGCACGGCGCCGGTGTCCATGAGGTCGATCTCGAAAAACTCATGGCCGAGCTCAATCGGGTCGCGGGAACCAAGACCTGATCCTTCAGTCGACCCCTTCCGTAAAGTTTTCCAACCGCTCGACCAGGCGCTCCAGGGCGCCGACCACCATTTCTTCGATCAAACGCCCCTTCTCGGCATTCGCCCTGGCCGGATCGCCATGAACGCCGCCGGCCCAGTAGCGTCGCTTATCCCGCACCAGAATCCCTTTCGGAAATTCAGGCCGCTCGGCCGCGCTGGTGCCTTTGACCAGATGGGGCCGGGTGTGGAGAATCCGTGAGGTTTCGATTTCGCCCGCATGGGCGTCATCGGGCGTCTCGATCAGAGCCCTTCCCTCCCCCGCCGCCAGATCATATTCCGTCACCACCGCAATCTTCGCCGCGGGCAACCGTTGCAGCAGAACCTCTCCCGCATCGAGCAGCGCCGCGTTGTGCGTTCCTCCCGCATGACCGCTGATCAGCACGAAATTTCTCAGGCCATGACGATAGAGGCCGGTCACGATATCGATGGCCAGCGCTTTCAACGTCTCGGTGGCGATCGAGATCGTGCCGGGGTGGTCTCCGGTCGAGCGACACACCCCGTAATGAATCGGAGGCGCGACGAACAGCCGACGTCTTTCGGCCAACACGCGACACACGTCCTCGGCCTGCATGGTGTCGGTGCCCAAGGGCAGATGTTTTCCGTGCTCCTCCACCGATCCGAAGGGGATGAGCACGGTCTGCGTTTTTTCAAGCCCGGCTGAAAATTCGGGCATGGTGATATCGACCAGCATCATTGCCGCCATCCTTTCTTTCACATTAATTCCAGAGAAAAAATCAATCAAAACTCTTATAAGTCGTTACATGTTAGCTATTTGCCATTCTATCCTACTGAAATTCTTACAAGATTAAATTTTTCAAAATTTATTGGTTGACAGGCCTGAAATATAAAAATACCCTAACTTTATTTTAAAAACGCTCTAATTCTTTCACGTTTCAATTCACCCAGAAGGCCCACGGAAGGCAAACCCACAAACACAAGGAGGTTAACACATGAAGGACGTTCACCGGTTCAAGGTATTCCTGGCCCTCGCGCTGAGCTTCGGTCTGACGCTCGGGGGCTGCGGCGGTGGTGGAGGAAGCAGTTCGTCCGACACCGCGGCGGTCAACCCGAGCGCCATTAGCGGAACCGTTGCCGACGGTTATCTCGAGGATGCCATGGTCTGCCTCGACTACGACCTCGACGGACTTTGCACCGAGGCCGACCCCTATGTCATGTCGACCACGAACGGGGCTTATACGATCCCCGCGGATGTCCTGAAGGCCTTCGGCATCGCAGATCCGTCCCTCTACCCGATTATCGTCAAGACGATTCCCGGAACGACCCGCGACCTCGACACCGGCATTCTCGACAAAGAGGTGGTTTTGAAGGCGCCCGCCGGCAAGCCGGAATTCGTCAGCCCGATCACCACCATGGTGCAGAAGAAGATCGAAACGGCCAAAGCCGCCGGCGTCACTAAAACCCCCGATGAGGCCGCCGAAGACGTCAAGGGCGATCTCCAGATGGACGTGAACCCTTTCGACAACTATGTGGCCAAGAAAGCGGATGACACTCTCGATCAGGCCTCGAAGGAGATGTTCGACAAGGTCCACATGGTCGCCCAGGCCGTGACCCGCACCATGGCCACCATGCAGGAAACCTTCAAAACCACGGCAAGTCCCGACATCGACCTTGATGTTATCATCAACGCAGTCGTCGAAAAGGTCATGGAGCAGTTGCCGGCCATTCTGGCCGACGTTGACTACTCCCGGTCCGATGCCGGCGGCAATAAGACCAGCGCCGATTACGACACCTCCACGGTGGTCAACGATGTTTCCAACTCCGTCGACCCGACAGAGGTCCAGGCGGCCCTGGACAAGGCCAAGGCCGAAGCCGAGGTGGTCAAATCTTCTTTTCAGAATGTCCTTGTCAATGGCGGCAGCTACTGGCTCGATGCCTGGATCAATTATGACCAGGTCAATTTCGAATACAGCGTCATCACCTACGCCAACGACGTTCTCAACGAGAGCGACTTCGAATACGCGAACGGCGACTGGCAGCCGGTGGCAGAAAACGGCAATGATCTCGAGTATATTCTGACCGCCAACGGCTGGGTGGAATATGCCGACGGCCCCGAGCACTACGACGTGGTTTTCAATGCCGACGGCACCGCCACCATCACCCACAAGACCCTCGGCTTCGTGGAAACGATTTCGGTCACCGAATTCGCCCTTGCTGGAAAGAGGCACATGGGCTTCGCCGGGCACGCCGCGAAATTCCTTCAGGACCCCACGGCCACCTTCTCCGACGGCGCCAAAGCCTTCAAGCTGGTGTTTACCCCGCATCAGGACGTTTACCGCTTCTCTTCCTGGCTTGACGACCAGACCGGCGTCGACTGGAACTATGTCCGCTTCCACGATGAGACCGGCCAGGAAAATATCGTAGTGACCATTGACGACATGCTTTCCGTCTTTGCCGAGGGGACCACCGGCACCTATTACCTCCCTGTCGGTAACTCGCAGGGCGATAAAAATCTGGGCGTTAAATTCGCTGCCGACGGTACCCTGAACTGCTACATCGTTTCCTGGAACTATGGCGTGGCGCCCGTCAATCTCGCTCTGAAGGGAACCTGGTCGGACGTGACCATCAACAACGAGCGCCTGATCAAGGTAATGATCCCCCCGATGTATAAAAAGGAGTGGGATATCGACGGCGTTCCCTTTTTCGTGGAATACAACAACGTCGTCAAAGGCGGAGAATTTCTGGCCCGCAACGTACCAGACTTCGACAGCGGCTATGAATTCAACCAAGCGGCCTTCAATAGTCTGGCAGCAAACATCGATTACAACTATGTGCTCATAACCGACCCCGGCACCGGCGGCACGACCGACCCCGGCACGCAGCCTGAGACACTGCCGTCAACCATTCCCTTCACCGCCAACCAGGTCGATGGCAATACCTATTACTTCGTTGACTTCGACGGAACCGAAGAAGCCGTTACCTTTTCCGGTGGTGTCGCAACCCTGCAGACCGCCGGCGCAACCCAAACGGAGATGTTCGATTATTCCTTCGCCAATGGCGTCATTTCGATATTCTTTGGCGGGCTTGATTCCTCCGGGGCCGATCACGCAACTATCGAACTTGTGTCGGACGACACCGATTCCATCCAGGTGATTTTTACCGACTTCTTCGCGAACGGCGCCCCGGTCGGCCAACCTGAATTGGAAACCTGGCACAGAACCAGCCAGGGCGGCTTTCCCCCGACCATCGACGGTGCGGCATTGTTCGGCAATGCCTGCAGCAATTGCCATTCCGGCAACGGTTTAAGCGGTGGCGCCATTGATCTGACGGCCGCATCCGAAACCATGATCATGGCCCAAGGAGACCATGGCGGGGTCATGATCTCCTCCATGTCCACCGCGGAAATCCAGGCGATAGCTGCGGCCCTGACTCCCTGAGTCCTCGGAATTTTACCGCGATAAAGAAAAAGGCCGCCTTTACCGGGCGGCCTTTTTTTCTTTTTAACCTGAATCCGATGAGATGGTC
>NPIF01001833.1_pt1 | contig 39927 bp, 42 predicted proteins | sample 8637461 | NCBI WGS metagenome assembly NPIF01 (sample SAMN07420641, study PRJNA396082) | bioreactor metagenome | isolation source: sample BR12 brine-fed electro-methanogenic bioreactor BR | place: Japan: Kochi | collected 2016-12-09
TCCGCCTTTATCTGCGTTCGAAACAGTTTTTACGGTTTTTTGAAATCTATTGATAAAAGAGTAAACAATGACTGAAGAACTAAAAAATCAAAACCCAGAGGCCGTCCGTCCCTACGAGACGGAAGACGAAATCAACCTCCTAGACCTCCTCCTCGTTCTGGTCAAAAACAAGACCATGATCCTCGGGTCCATGGCTGCGGCATTCGTGATCACATGTATTTATACTTTGACCATGTCCAATATTTACACCGCCACAGCACGTCTTTTGCCACCACAGCAGGAGAAGGGCGGGCTTTCAGCCCTGATGGCTTCCGGGATGGGGGATTTGGCGGCTCTGGCGGGGATTTCGGGTGGGGGGAATTCTGCAGACATGTACGTCGGAATGCTGCAGAGCCGGACGGTGGCGGATGCCATTATCGAACGATTCAAGTTGATGGAGAAGTTTGAGTGGGAAACCAGGATGGGGGCTTATAGCGCCTTAAATGGGAAAGTCAATATTTCTGCTGACAAAAAGACCGGCTTTATCACCATCAATGTTGATGATGAAGATCCGCAGTTTGCCGCGGATCTGGCCAATGGATATGTCGACGAACTAAAAAAACTAAACGTCCTGTTAAATCTGAATAGTGCAGGGCGCGAAAGACTGTTTCTTGAGGACCGTTTAGCTGTTGTTAAGGCGGATCTGATAAAAGCCGAAAACGCTTTGAGAGATTTCCAACAATCGAACAAGGCTATAAAGATCGATGCCCAGGCTACCGCAGTGATCGAAGGGATTGCGAGTCTCAGGGGGGAATTGGCGAGTAAAGAGGTTGAGTTGGGGGTGCTTTTGACCTCCCAGACCGAGCAGAACCCCCAGGTTCGCGCTCTTCGCGAAGGGGTAGGGCAGCTCAGGGCACAACTTCGTAAACTGGAGCAATCGTCGGCGGGGAAGAAGGTTTCGGAGGATATTTTTATTGCCATGTCCGACGTACCGGATGTTGGGCTTCAATATGCCAGACTGTTGAGGGATTACAAGGTGCAGGAGACGCTTTTTGAGTTGCTTACGAAGCAGTATGAGGTGAGCAAAATCAATGAAGCGAGAGATATCTCGGCGCTTCAGGTGCTGGATGAGGCGGCGGTGCCTGATCGGAAGAGTAAACCGAAGAGAAGTTTGATAGTGTTTTTGGCGACGTTTGTCATCGGGTTTATTGCTGTTTTGGGCGCTTTTGTTCGTGAGTTTGGGCAGGGGCTGAGTGAAGACGACCGGCAACGTTGGGAGGAGATTCGTGGTTTAATGAGGTTTAGGAAAAATGGGCGGTATCAGTAGAAGAAAATGCAACAAGGCGGGCCGCTAACAAAAATGGAAAGATAGGCACGTCACTCGACCAGTGCTTATGCCGATTTCAGGTATTGGTTAGTGAAGGGTTTCGCCATTAGCTTAGGTTCCTGAAAACTTCCACGGCTGATTTGGTGGTTGAGGGGCAGCAGCTGCTGGTGACAAAGCCGGAAGAAACTCCTTCTGAACTGGAGGCGGAGATAGTTAAGGTGGATCTAAGGGTATATCTTTTGTTAGCGAATGTCCTGCATTAACGCTCCCCCCCCAATTCCCCTACGAAAGCCCCAAAGATAGCTCTTTATATTGGAACTGAAAAGGTGCATTTGAATGTTAAAAGTTCTTTCTGTTTTTGGTACCCGCCCCGAGGCTATCAAGATTGCTCCTGTCCTGAAGGAGTTTGAGAAGCACCCCGGTGTATTCAAAAGTTTAGTCTGCGTCACAGCACAGCATCGCCAGATGCTTGACCAGGTGCTCAATCTTTTTCAGATAAAGCCGGATTACGACCTGAATATCATGAAGCCAGGACAGGACTTGACCGAAATTACCTGCAATGTGCTGCAGGGTCTTAAGCCTGTCATCGAGAGGGAGCGCCCTGACCTCGTGCTGGTTCACGGTGACACATCAACGACCATGGCTGCTTCGATAGCGGCATATTATGCGCGGACAAAAGTCGGTCATGTTGAAGCAGGTCTTCGGACAGGCTACAAGTTCGCGCCGTTTCCTGAGGAGATGAATCGGCGGTTGACCGGTGCCCTGACAGATCTTCATTTCGCGCCTACAGAGGTCTCGCGGCAGAATCTCCTCAGGGAAGGGGTGGACGACGGTTCTATTTTTGTCACAGGGAACACAGTAATCGATGGGCTATTTTTTGTTTCCCAGCTGCTCGCCAAAGATCCGGAACTCAACCGCAGGCTCGCAGATAAATTCTCTTTTCTGGCCCCTGGAAAAAGACTAATCCTTGTTACTGGCCACCGCAGAGAAAACTTCGGGGCAGGTTTTGAAAATATTTGCTCCGCTCTAGCCGACATAGCTAACATGTATCCAGACGTGGAAATAGTTTACCCGGTGCATTTGAACCCTAATGTGCAGGAGCCAGTGAAACGCTTTCTGGGTGCCGGGAACTTACGCAACGTGCATCTCATCGATCCAGTGGACTATCTGCCATTTGTATATTTGATGAACCGCTCCTATCTAATCATCACCGACTCAGGTGGTGTGCAGGAGGAGGCGCCTTCTCTTGGTAAGCCTGTACTCGTCATGCGTGACACGACCGAAAGGCCTGAGGCGGTACAAGCCGGTACTGTATTGCTGGTTGGGACCAATAAGGCTGCTATCGTTAGGGAAACAAAAGTACTGTTGGACGACAATATGGCTTACGAGGTGATGTCGAAGGCGCACAACCCTTATGGAGATGGTAGGGCTAGTGAAAGAATTATAGATGCAGTCAAAAGAGGGATGGACTTAAATGGCAACAATTTGTACTAATAGAATATTTAAGTCTATTCACATTAGGAATATTGCTTCCAACTCTTTCTGGAATATTCTTGCCGCTATAATACTTCGTGGAAATATTTTCTTGGTAAATATTATAATTGCTAGGATTATAGGGGTCGAGCTGTTTGGAAAATATGCATTATTAAAATCGACAGTTCAAGTTTTTGAGACTTCGTTCGGCCTTGCTATCGGTTTATCTATGACGAAGTTCATTTCTGAACACAGATACCTTATGGGTAAAAACGAAACTAATAATATACAAAGTATAGTTAAAACAAACCTTATTACTTCAGCTTTTTTGTCTTTTTTTTTATTTTTTGTACTTATATTTTTTTCAAAACCTTTTGCAGTGTACATTTTGAAAAGCGAAGAGTTGCTTTCCTTGTTTAAAATCTCAATTTTTTATATATTATTTAATAATATTGTTCAATGTTATGTAGGGGTGATGAAAGGAAATGAGCAGTTTAGAACTATATTATTAATCAGTATCTTTGTTGCGGCCTTAAATTTAGCAATAGTTTCAACTCTTTGTATATTTTACTCTCTTAAAGGGGCAGTTATAGGGTTAGTCTTATTTTCATTCATACAGTTAGTTTCCTACATTTTTGTAACGCATAAATATACAAAAATATTTAGAAATATATTTTCTAGAAGCGTATGTGTTGACTTTAGTGTAATAACAAAATTCAATATTCCAGCAATTATTTCCGGCCTAGCCGCCGCCCCGGCTATTTGGTATATAAATATAATGCTCTCACAGACGACGAATGGATTTGAGGAGCTGGCCTATTTTAATGCTGCTTTTCAAATATTTGCAATAGTTGTTTTTATGCCAATTTCTATATCTGATGCAACTTTTCCTATATTTAATAAGTATCTTTCAAATCCAGAAAAATTGAAAAAAATATTTTTCTATAATCTGCTTTTGATTTTAGTCATATCCACCCTAATGAGTTTGGCTCCTTTTATATTTTCTGATTACATTATGTCACTATTTGGAAGCGAGTTTTCTAAAGGGGGGGAGGCGCTACGATACCTTGCAGGGGCCGCAATCTTAAGCTCACTGCTGACGTTTCTTGGTAAATTTGTTGCCACAATTAATAAAATGTGGATAAATCTAAGTTTCAATTATTTATGGGCAATTTCAGTCACTATATTGTCTATATATTTTATCAACCAAGGGGCAGTCGGTGTTGCAAAAGCTTTTCTAGTCTCTTATGGATTATTATTTGTTCTCCAAATGGTTTATTCAATTAAAAGTATTGAGAGCCTAACATGAACATAGCCTTTCTTGGGGATATTAGTTTTAATAACGAATACGAAAAACTGCATCATAATGGTTTTAGCCCATTCACAAAATTAGCTTTTTTGAAAAAATTCGATTTTGTAATAGGAAATTTAGAATGTTTGTCTTGTGGTGAAAAAGGGGAAAATCTTCTCAAAAACCCGCGTTTAAAAACGACGGCACGTACTTTTGATTGGTTAAAAGAATTGAACGTCACACATGTTTCCTTGGCCAATAATCATGTTTTTGATAATCTTGACGATGGATTTAAGAATACTACTAAAAAGCTGGATGAGCTTGGTATCTATTATTGGGGAGCAAAAATTGGTTCGCCTGCACAAAAATATATTGAGTTAAAGGAGGGGGAATTTGTTTTAGGAATTTTAACATATGCAGACCCTGATACTAATCCATGTAGGCCGCCTGATTCAAAGATAAATTTATCTATTTTGAAATTCTCCGATATACAAAAAGAAATACATTATTACAAAAAAAAATGCGATATTCTCGTCTTATACTTACATTGGGGAGGGAAATCAGAAAATTTAGCTTATCCAGAAAAAAAACAAATATTATACTCTAAAAAATTTCATGAAAACGGGGCTGACTTTATAATTGGTCACCACTCACACACGATTCAACCAGTTACTACAAACTATTTTGGTACAACTTTATATAGTTTAGGAAATTTCTGTTTTTCTGATATACAAACCAATAAGTCTGTAGTTAAATTGTCGAAAAAAAATAAACAAGGTCTTATATTTGCCTTAGAAATTGATTGTAATAAAAATGTTAAAGTTAGCCAAATTTTTATTAAGAGTACTACAAATTATGAAATAGTGACTTGTGAAAGAGAATTTGCATTTTTGGCTCGAAACCTCTTCTTTAATGCAATAATTTTATCGATGCCTTCTCTGGTTAATGTCCCTATTTTTTTCAATAAATATTTTTATCGACCATTCCGTTATTTATTTAAAGGTAACCCTATCAAGCAACTTAAAAAGCTAGATACTGAGATGATAAAGAGATTTATAAAATGAATACGATTATCGTGATAGTCCGTGGAAATGTTGATGTTTCGCCAACTATTCGTAATTATTTAAATGCCTTCAATGATCTTAATTATGAAGTGTATTGTATTTGTTCATCAAAAAAAAGTTCTTATGACCAAGAAAAGGTGAAATTTTATGAAATAGGCAGCGACAACAGAAAAAATCCTGTCTTTAAGTTGCTAAACTACTATCGGTTTGGTAGAAAAGCTCTTACTATTGTCAAAAATATCTATATTCATAATAATACTATAATTTGGGTAGCAAGAATTGATACGGCCTTTTGCTTAGGCATGGGCCTGAAGAAATTCAAGGCAATTCTGGCGTTGCATGAATTGCATGATAGGTCACCGGTGTGGCTTTATTTAACTAGACGATTATGTAAGTATTACAATAATATTGTTTATAATGAAATTAATAGAGCAAATATTGCAAGAGTATGGCACAGGTTACCATTTACACCTTCAGTTATCCCAAATAAACCACATAATCATCCAAGGGCAAGAAACGTTAAATTAAAAGACCCTGTCTTGAATAGATTGATTAACAATATAAAAAAAAATAAAAAAATTCTATTATATCAAGGATCATTGTTGAAAGATCGTAACATTGAACCATTAGTCAAGGCATCTTTACAGTTTGGGGAAAAATACGTATTAGTCCTCATGGGAAGGGATTGTGACAATAGAATTGAGTCACTACAAAAAATAAATCCAGAGCTCGTTCATATAGATTGGATTACTCCGCCAGACCATCTTTTTATAACAAGTCATGCACATATATGTACCGCTTTTTACGATTTCGATTGCCTAAACTCTATTTATTGCGCTCCAAATAAAATATGGGAATATTCAGGGTTTGGTATCCCTGTACTCGGTCAAGCTATTCCTGGCCTTTTAAATACTATTGGTGCTAGCGACGCTGGTTTGTGTGTTAATATTGATGATACTGACAAGATAACAGAAGCTATTCATAGTATAGACAATGATTATGATGTATTTAGCAAAAATGCGACGAGATTCTATGATTCAACAAATTTCTTATTTTTGGTTCAGCAGGCCTTGGACAAGGTGAGATGATATGGGCCTATCTCTCTTCGTTCTTTGGTTTGGCTTGTTGGCGTTTTCCTTCGTTCGTGACAGGGACTTGTTTTCACCTTCAAAGGTATATTTAGTTATTTTTTTTACGTTTTTTGGTGAAATATTTTGGAATGAAACCTATCCATTTATAGTTTTAACGACTTGTTTTATTTTACTGCTTTTAAATTTGGTACTTATTCTTTTTGAAAAAAAAATTGATATTAAAATTGGTAAAATTTACGTTGATAATAAAACAAAAGAAAAAACTATAAGAAGAATATGGCTTTTAACTATTGTGCCAATTTTGGCTCAAATTTATCTTTTTAGCAAGTTCGGGGGATTTTCATTTTTTGTGGCCAGCATTACTGGACGGGTACATGAATGGCAGGGCTTAGGCCATTTGATGGTGCTTATTAAGACGATTAATATTTTAAACTATATTTATTTTATAATTATTTTAAAGTACAATACCGTTAATTGGCGCGATGTTTTATCTTTTGTTATACATTGTATAGTTTTTGTACTCCTTGCATTACTTTCTGGTTCAAGAAGCAATTTATTGTGGAATTTTGTTTTTATGGTGGCCTATTACAACCTTACGGTGAAAAGAATATCAATTTCGAAAGGAGTTATAGCTTTTGGCCTAATTCTGTTTTTAGCTATGATTGTAGGGGTGGCGCGAGAAGGGTACAAGATTGAAAATGGTAGATTTGTGTCTGGATTGCACATTGATAAGAAAATTTTAGAGGCAAGTAATTTCAAATACGGTTTGCAACCACTTAATATAATTTTTGAACAAAATGATATATCCAGTCCTCAGTATGGTTTGACTTATTTAACTTCTGTAACCAATTTGGTGCCTAGATCTATCTGGCCAACGAAGCCGGAGAGTGGGGGAGTTATTATAACTAGAGAGTATTTTGGCGATCCCTTTGGTGGATTATCAAATTACACCACTGGTTTGTTTCCGGAAGCAATTATTAATTTTGGACTTTATCTCGGGTTTTTTGCGGCACCAATAATTATGTGTAGCCTTTTTTTGATTTTATTCAAATTCCAAAAAAAATTACGTACCTTCGATTACTCCTTCTCTTTAGATCGATTTATATTAATCACGGGTATTTATCCTTTTCTGACTTTTGGAATAAATTCCTATTCGTATACCGAATTTACAACAAATACAATAAGTATTTTCGTGTTTAAAATATTAATATATTTTATTCTCGTTAAAATTATTATTTTAACTAGAAAGCCAAAAATAACCTCTCTTTAACTGGTCTTGATTTTATCTTTGAATGAAGTTAAAAATGCATTTTTTTACATTTATTTGACATGTGGTTTTGAAAATGATTTTTAAAAATAAAATTTTCTTTTTAAAACAAAAACTTCGTTCCGGTGTGATCGAGCACTATAATCAACTAATTTCTAATCAATGCCTATCCGAAGATCAGCTGATTAGCATTAATTGGCATAAAAGGAAAAAACTTCTCAAACATGCATATGAAAACGTTCCTTATTATGCTTGCACTTTCCGCGAATCTGGTTTGCACCCTCTGGACGTTCGGACCGAGGAAGATTGGTCTCAGTTGCCTATTTTAACAAAGGAGAAGATTCGAGATAATTTTGATGATCTGATCGCGACCAATGTTTCAAAAAAAGATTTGAAAATGGTGACTACCGGTGGTTCCACTGGGCAGCCACTTAAATTATATCAGGATAACCGTTTCCCTCTTGAAACTATTGGTTGGCGTATGCTTTCATGGTGGGATGTAAGTCCTGGAAATGATGCCGCATATTGTTGGCGACTGATTAGGAATAATTGGAGGAGCAAAGCGCTAAACACTTTGTTGTGGTGGCCGACTAAACGTATCTGGTTTGATGCTTCAATTATGACGGTTGCTTCTGCCAAAAAATTTATAGAAAAGTTCAATAACTTGCGGCCAGAATTCTTTCAAGGGTATACTGGTTCAATAGATTTCCTGGCACAATATATTTTAAATAATAATATATCGGTTTATTCCCCAAAATGTGTCTGGGGGACTTCTTCTCCTATTTCAGTTACACAACGATCTAATATAGAAAAAGCGTTTGGAGCACCCCTATATGATCAGTATGGTTGTAGTGAGGTGTACTGGTTAGCAGGGCAATGTCGTGAGAAGAAAGGCCTGCACTTTTTCTCTGATGTTAGACATATCGAGTTTGTAGATGACAAATGGTCAACATTGCCTTCAGGTGAGGCTGGTAATGTTGTTATCACTGATCTCGAAAACTACGGGTTTCCTTTAATCCGATATCAAAATGGTGACGTGGGTAGATTTTTTCCTGAAAAGTGTTCTTGCGGTGTTAATTTACCCCTCATTGCATCAATAAAAGGGAGAACGACCGACCTTATAAGGACGCCGGCTGGTGGGGCTGTAGGTGGAGACTACATCACAACCTTATTTGATGATTTCCCTGAGGTAGTAAGTTCTTTTCAACTGCGACAGGCCACCGACTATTCCATTACTTTATTTGCCGTTCCAAGTGGTGAGCTATCTACAACTAATGATGCAATTGAAAAGGTAATTCAAGCACTGCGGAAAAGTACTGGTGGGAAAGTCGATATTCATTTCAAGTTAGTCGATAAAATAAAAAGTGATCGAGGTAAGACTCAATTTGTTATCAGTGAAATTAACTGACTACCACTTCATTTTCCTCCATAGTAACGTTTTGTAAGGGAAATACTTTGTGAAACTTGTTATAAATGCAATGTCTGCTCGACGCGGTGGTGGGCAAACCTATCTAGTAAATCTCCTTAAACATTTGGACAATTTTTCTGACAATCAAATTTTTATACTAGCACCAGACTCTCTTTCTCTACCCGATGATCCCAGAGTGATAAGAGTTGACTTGAAATTTAATTTTGATAATCCATTTTTCCGGTCACTATGGGAACGTTATGTTGCACCTCGTCTATTGAAGAAACTGAGTGCAGACATCCTTTTTTGCCCAGGCGGGTTAGTTAATACGCCTAATATAGCTGGTTGCAAAACCGTTGNNNATGTTCCGTAATATGATCCCATTTGACACAGAAATACGTAGTAGATATCCCTTCGGGTATCAACGACTTCGCAACTGGCTTTTAGAACGCGCCATGTTAAAGAGTATGGTCAGTGCGGATCTCGTCATCTTCATCTCAGATTTTGCCCGAGAAGTCATAGAAAGACGAGCTGGCAAACTATTAAACTATGCGGTGACCATTCCACATGGTCTGACCGACCATTTTAAAATGTCGGCAGACAAAACTCTCTTGCGACCTGAATGGCTACCCGAGTGTGGATATCTGCTTTATGTCTCTATATTTGATGTTTACAAGAACCAGTTGGAAGTTGTTCAAGGATTTCACCTGCTGAAAAAGCTACGTAATACAACTGAGAAACTTATCCTCGCTGGACATAACTCAAATCCCTGTGGCGATAATGTCCGCGCCGAAATAGCCCGGCTAGGTCTAGAGGATGAGGTCATACTTACGGGGAACATTCCATATCAGGAACTTCCGAATGTCTACTTCCACGCGAAGGTGAACGTCTTTGCATCCGATTGTGAAAACTGCCCCAATATTTTGCTTGAAGCCCTGGGGGCTGGTCGCCCGCTCTTAGTCTCTAATCGTCAGCCCATGCCGGAATTTGGCGGCGATGCGGTTGTATATTTTGATCCCTCATCCCCCCAAGATTTTGCAGATAAAATTGCATCTTTTATTGATGATCAATCTGCAATGGATACTTTAGCTCTAAAGGCTAGTGAACGAGCGGTGATATATGACTGGAAGGAAACGGCGGCTCAAACATGGGCTTCCCTCAAAGAATTATATGAAAAAAGAGTCTGATTATTTTAGGTGTTACAACCTTTAGAACCGATATCTGGAGAAATCATGTTTGCTGAAAAGACCTTATTGATAACTGGCGGCACCGGCTCCTTCGGCAACGCCGTCCTGCGACGGTTCCTTAACACCGACATTAAAGAAATCCGTGTCTTCAGCCGCGACGAAAAAAAGCAGGAAGACATGCGAATCAGCTTAGGCAATCCCAAGGTTAAATTCTACATCGGAAATGTCCGAGATTACGACAGTCTTCTCGATGCCATGGAAGGCGTCGATTACGTCTTTCAGGCCGCGGCCCTGAAACAGGTCCCCTCCTGTGAGTTCTATCCCCTCGAAGCGGTCAAGACCAACGTTCTCGGCACCGAAAATGTCCTCAACGCCGCTATCGCCAAAGGGGTGGAGCGGGTCATTGCACTCAGCACCGACAAGGCGGTTTATCCGATTAACGCCATGGGGATCTCCAAGGCGATGATGGAGAAGATCGTTGTCGCTAAATCACGCTTTGCCGATCCGGCCAAGACGACGCTCAACTGTACCCGTTACGGCAATGTCATGGCCTCGCGGGGCTCGGTCATCCCTCTGTTCATCAAGCTGATCAAGGAGGGGAAACCCCTCACCGTCACCGACCCCAACATGACCCGTTTCCTCATGTCCCTGGACGATGCCGTCGATCTCGTCCTTTACGCCTACGAGCACGGGCAGCAGGGTGATACCTTTGTGCAAAAGGCTCCAGCGTCCACCATCGCCGACCTAGCCCAGGCACTGGTTGAACTGTTCAACGCCAAAAACGAAATCAAGGTAATCGGCACCCGCCATGGCGAAAAACTTTTTGAATCTTTGATGACCCGAGAAGAAATGGCCCACGCTGATGACCTGGGCGGTTATTATAGGATTCCTGCTGACAATCGAGACCTGAACTACAACAAATATTTTGTTGAAGGTGAGCAGGAGGTGTCCTTGACCGAAGATTATAATTCCCACAACACTGAACGTTTAAATGTTGATCAGGTGAAAGAGAAACTGTTGACCCTCGATTATGTGCGGCGTGAGATTGCAGGTGAAGAAATAGACCGGCGTTTACGGTAAAAAAAATATTTGGGTTTTTTTTAAAAAAACGAGATCCGAGGCTGGAATGCAAAATGTTCTTGTGACCGGTTCGGCCGGTTTTGTTGGAAAAAATTTGGTTGAAACGTTACGTTTGCGTAAAGATGTAAGCCTTAAAACGTTCAATTCCACAGACGATTGCGCCTGTCTGGATCAGGACTTGGGCGATGTTGATTTTGTTTTTCACTTGGCAGGGGTGAACCGCCCGCAGCGTGAAGAGGATTTTCACACCGGCAATGCCATGCTGACAGAAAAGATAGTCAAGGTACTGCTTCGTTTGGGCAGGCCGGTGCCTATCCTGCTTTGTTCCTCTACTCAAGCCTCCCTGGACAATCCATACGGGCTAAGCAAGCGGCAGGCCGAGGATGCTGTATTTGCCTATGGTCGGCAGATTGCTGCTCCAGTTTTCGTTTTTCGACTGCCCAACCTTTTCGGCAAATGGTGCCGCCCCAATTATAATAGCGCCGTTGCGACCTTCTGCCATAATATTGCTAATGATCTACCAATCCAAATTAATGACCCAAACGTTACTATGAATCTGGCCTACATTGACGACGTGGTGAACGCTTTCGTGGCTGCCCTTGATGAAAAAGCTATTTTTGAGGGTCAGTTCTGCGCGGTAGAGCCAGTTCATTCCATCAAGCTTGGCGAGGTTGCTGAATTACTCCACAGCTTCAAATCCAGCCGGTTTGATTTATGCGTCCCTGATATGTCCGACATCTTGACGAAAAAGCTCTACAGCACCTACCTGAGCTATCTGCCTAAAAACCAGTTCAGCTATCCTTTAAAAATGAATGTTGATCAGCGGGGGTCTTTTACTGAGTTCATCAGAACCGTCGACCGTGGCCAGGTGTCAATCAATATCTCCAAACCTGGAATTACCAAAGGCAATCACTGGCATAATACAAAAAACGAAAAATTCCTGGTTGTCGGTGGTAAAGGTTTGATCCGTTTTAGGAGGATTGGCAGTGATCGGGTGCTCGAATATTTTGTTTCAGGAGACAAACTCGAAGTCGTGGATATCCCTGTTGGTTATACCCATAACATCACCAATACCGGCGAGACTGACATGGTGACTGTGATGTGGGTGAATGAACCGTTTGATCCAGATAAACCGGATACTATTTTTGAACCCGTTGAAAAGCCTTAAACTTGAACAGGGATAAATGCGGATGAAGGGGATGATTTACGAAGACCTTACAGCGAAAATTTTGAAGGTCTGCTTTGAAGTGAGTAATGAGCTTGGCAACGGCTTTCTTGAGTCGGTTTACCAAAAGGCCTCGGTCCTTACCTTGCGGCAGGAGGGGCTGAAGGTTGAAGCGCAAAAACAACTGAGGGTGTCTTTTTGTGGTGAATGTGTCGGCGAGTTCTATGCTGACATTGTAGTTGAGGATATCGTTCTTGTTGAATTGAAAGCGAGTAAGGCGATTGCACCAGAACATTGTGCCCAGGTGCTCAACTACCCGAAAGCAACTGGGCTTGAGGTTGGCCTGTTGGTCAATTTTGGCACATCAAAAGCTGAAGTTCGCAGGTTTAATAATCGTTTTTAGCTTTATCCCTAATATCCGTTTTATCCCTGTTAAAGGGTTTTGAAGGGGTCCATTTTGAAAAAACTCAAAGTTATGACGGTCATTGGAACGCGACCTGAAATTATTCGCTTGTCGCGGGTTATGGCAGCTTTAGACCGTTACATGGATCATGTCATTGTCCACACCGGGCAAAACTACGATTATGAATTGAACGAGGTTTTCTTTTCCGATTTGGAAATTCGCAAGCCTGACTATTTCTTGAACGCAGCTGGGAAGAACGCTGCCGAGACCATTGGTAACACCATCAGCAGGCTTGATCCGATCTTGGAGGAGGTTCAGCCGGAAGCGCTGTTGATACTAGGCGATACCAATAGTTGTCTCTCGGCGATCACAGCGAAACGACGTAAAATACCAATCTTCCACATGGAAGCAGGGAACCGCTGTTTTGACCAACGGGTGCCTGAGGAGACCAATCGAAAGATTGTCGATCACACTGCCGACATCAATTTGACCTACAGTGATATCGCTCGCGAATATTTGTTGCGTGAAGGTCTTCCCCCGGACAGGATCATCAAGACCGGCAGCCCTATGTTCGAGGTGCTGAATTACTATGCTGCCAGGATTGACTCTTCGGACGTACTTTCCCGACTTGGATTGCAGCGCCACGACTATTTCGTTGTCAGTGCCCATCGCGAGGAAAACATCGAGTCGGACCGCTGCTTCAGCAAATTGGTCGCGATTCTCAACGGCATCGCTGAGCGCTATGATAAACGCATCATAGTCTCAACACATCCCCGCACCCGTAACCGCGTCGAAAAAATGGGAGTTTCCTTCCACAAGAAAGTGGAGTTGCTCAAGCCTCTGGGGTTTAGCGACTATGTTTATCTGCAGAAGCACGCTTACGCGGTCCTCTCTGATAGCGGCACGATCAATGAAGAGTCTTCGATTCTTAATTTTCCGGCCCTCAACTTGCGTGAGGCGCATGAGCGTCCGGAGGGGATGGAAGAAGCGGCAGTGATTTTGACCGGACTGGAAATTGATCGTGTTCTGCAGGGGCTGACAATTTTGGAAGATCAACCGCGGGGGACAACTCGGCTCTTGCGGCAAGTAGCGGATTACAGTATGCCGAACGTGGCAGAGAAGGTGGTACGGATTATTGCCAGCTATACGGATTATGTTGAACGCACCGTTTGGAAAATGTATTGAATTTACCAGGTAAATGATCGAACTTTGAGGTTTTTCTTTGCGTATTTTGATTGTCACAAACCATTTCTGGCCCGAAAATTTTCGTATCAATGATTTGGCTGTCTGGTTTGCTGAACGTGACCATGACGTTACCGTATTGACGGGTGTTCCTGATTATCCAGAAGGGCGTTTCTACCCGGGTTACGGAATCTTCAAACGAAGATCAGAGGTCTGGCAAGGAGTCAAGATTGTTCGTTTTCCCCTTATTCCGCGGGGTAAGGGGAAGGCGTTGAATTTGATCTTCCATTATATCTCCTCTTTGTTTTTATCCTGCCTGTTGGCCCCTTTGTATTGCCGCGAAAAATATGACCTGGTTTTTGTTTTCGAAACATCTCCGGTCACAATCGGCTTACCGGCGATCATTATCAAGAAATGGCAAAAAATTCCCCTAATTTTATGGGTCCTCGACCTTTGGCCGGAAAGTCTTTCAGCAACCGGGGCTGTACGCTCACCCGCGTTGCTGGGTCATATCCGCAAGCTGGTGCACTACATATATCGGCATTGTGACCGAATCCTGGTTTCCTCCCGTGGGTTTGTCCGAAGTATTTCAGAAACGGGAGGATACCTCGGGGAGGTCGGATATCTCCCAAATTGGGTCGAGCCGGAATATAAAAGTGCGAGGCAAAATGTAAACGAGATTGACCTCCCGGATTTACCGGCCGGCTTTCGGATTATGTTTGCCGGGAATATAGGTGCCGCCCAGGATTTTAATACAATTTTGCAGGCCGCCGAGATTCTCAAGGCGTATAAGGATATCCATTGGCTTATCATTGGGGATGGGCGCTGTGCGGAGCAAGTTAAATCTCAGGTAGTGCAGAATGATTTAACGGATAACTTTCACCTTTTCGGCAGGTATCCAGCCGAAATGATGCCCTCATTTTTTGGGAAAGCAGATGCTCTTCTTCTTACTTTGCGTAAAGAACCGATTTTTGCTCTAACTGTTCCCGGANNCAAGACCGAGATGAAATTTTTTTTTTTTTTTTTTTCCCGGAAAATTACAGTCATACCTTGCTAGTGGCAAACCTCTCATTGCCGGCCTAGACGGAGAGGGGGCAGAGTTAGTTCTCGAAGCCGGTGCCGGCCTTTCATGCCCTGCCGAGAGCCCGAAAACGTTGGCGGCAATAGTTTTAGAAATGTATAAAATGCAACCTGCAGCACGTAAAGAAATGGGTGAAAGAGGTAAGCGCTTCTGTGCTGAACACTTTGACCGAGATAAGCTTTTTTTAAATCTTGAAAAAACGATGTCTGAGCTTGTTGCCCCTTCAGTTGAAAAAGAATTGGATAGAGAGCTTTTATGAAAATTTTAGATTCCGGATTGCTCAACGATCTTTCATTGCAAGCAAGAGAAAATCCTCGCCTGCGTAAAAATCTCAACCTTCACGCCGATTACAATGAGCCGTCCCAACGTTTGTTGAACGCCATGGAGCCCGACTCCTACATCAGGCCTCATCGCCATTTGCGTGATCCAAAGCCAGAATGTTTTATCGGAATTCGCGGCAAGCTGGCTTTAATCATTTTCGATGATGACGGCGAAATCGCGCATGTCTTTCCCTTCGGCCCAAATGAAGAGAGCGCTGGTGCCGACATCCCGCCAGGCACCTGGCACACAGTCGTCTGCCTTGAGAAGGGTTCTATCTTTTTTGAAACGAAACCAGGTCCTTTCATTCCGATTTATAAAAAAGATATGGCTCCCTGGGCCCCAGACGAGGGAATGCGTCTTGACGCGCAAGCCTACCTTAACGACCTAGTTGGCATCGTTAAGTCTTGGCCCTTTGAGAATATAAAGCTTGCCTGAGTCTTCAATATATAAGGGCAGGGGGTAAATTCATTTTGCACGTGCATCAAGTGTATGCCCGTCGGCCCCTTCAGAACCAATCTGCCAGTTTCAGTCTTTTAATGCGCTTGATCTCTGAGGTGTTGTGCGTGACGAGGGTTGCTTTGTTGGCGAGGGCAGTGCCGGCGATCAGATTGTCGATGGGGCAATGGGGGTGCCGAGCTTTTCGAGTAAGGTGCGAACTTTAGCGGCACATTAAAATCTGGTTTTTGGGTTTTCTCTGAGAGCTCTGTGACTCGAGTGAGCAACGCGAACGGGGGTGAGGCGGTTGTAAAAGCGATTTCTCGCCCGCTCCTTACAGTCGCTAGAGACGCAGAGAGCGCAGAGAGATCGTAACATCTGGTTTTTTGGGTTTAGGGGGGCTTGTCGGGTCGGACCAAGGCAACTTGCTGGGTTAAATCAGAGTTTCATTCGGACGTTTCCGTGTCATCCGTGTTCTATTGCTTTTGAACTATCGATTTTAAAACGGCTGGAAAGGCACTTAACAGGGATGAATAGGATTAAGGGGATGAAATTTAAAATCTAAATCTTCATATAGAACACAGATAACGGCGGATGCACACAGATCAGAACACAGATAACGGCGGATGCACACAGATAACTGTTAACCTGCGAACCAAAAAACCTTTCAACGGGTGTGTTTTTGATTTTATCCGCTGTTATCCGATTTTATCTGTGTTCGATAAAGCCTTACCTTAATGCCTGATGCCTTTGACGTATCCCCTGAATCCCTTTTATCCCTGTTAATGATGAATTGATGGTGATGGGGCTTGTTCTGGTGGGCCAATCTCCCACTCTAACAGCTGGATTCCCGCCAAAGCACTTCGGGAGTGACGGTTTGGGAGGGCAGCTTTGATTCATCACGCCTGGATAGACCACTTGCTGTCAGGATGCTTTCTCCAGACGGTCGGCGATCCATAATTTGATGATTGCCTGGCGAGGTACACCGAGTCGCTTGGCCTCTCGATCAAGAGACTGAATCATCCAGAGCGGGAAATCGACATTGACTCGTTTTTGCTCATATTCAGGACGTCTCGCGTTATCCAAATCCAGATCCGAGGTAATATCTTCACCATCGTCGAATTTTTTGTCGAAATCACAAGCTTTCGTTTTCATAGAGGGCAACCTCTTCAGTGCGTGAACGCCGGATGGAAATGATACGGATGACGTTCCTGCGGTAAGTGATGACTCCTGACCAATGCTTCCCGTTGATTTTGCCAATGATCAGAAAACGGGGTTCATCAATGGTTCGGGCGGGAATTTCCAGAAGGTCCGGATCGTCCCACAATGCTTGCGCTTCGTCGAAGCCGATGCCATGTTTGGCTTCATTGGAAGTGCTCTTTTGTGGGTCCAATTCGTATCTCATGGTATAAAAAATATACTTTTATGGTGTTTGGAAGTCAAGATTATCGGTTGTGACCTCGGACAGTTGGTTGGGGTCAGCCTTTTGGAACCTTAATAGGACGCGGATAAGATCTGATGCCTGCGGATTTGCGCGGATCAAAACCTAAATCAAACTTTTGGTTTAAATCAGATTTTTATCCGGCCTTTTCCGCGTCATCCGCGTTTTTCTTGCTTTTCGGCCTTGAGGGGATTCAAGTGACTTCTTGACTTGTCGTTGAGCAAACATCCAAACATTTTCAAATCATAATAACGCCCGCTCCTTACAGTCGCTAGAGACGCAGAGAGCACAGAGAGATCGTAAAATCTGGTTTTTTGGTTTTCTCTGTGAGCTCTGTGACTCGAGTGAGCAACGCGAACGGGCGTGAGGCGATTAAAGGCTTGAAATTATCCGGCGACCCCCATCCATAAGGCGATCAGTCTGGTGATTTCCTGCATCTGGCGATCAGTCAACATGCCGATCGTTGACCCCAGTTTCGTTCGTGGCAGGGGCATCACCTTATCTATCTGGACTTGGGAGGTTGTGGTCAGACCGTTTTTGGGGAGAGGGATCGACGCTGTAGCGGAACAACGGGGTTGGCTGCAGGTGGCTGGTCAACAAACAAATCGTGACGCTTGGATGCTCGGTAAACAGATCTGACTGAATGATTAGGGCCGGTCGCGCTTTACCATAATCGCCCGGCAGCGCCACCAGGGCAAGTTCTCCCCCTTTTCACTCGCCGCCCCAGTCGGCAATTTCCCCCAGTTGTTCAAGATCATGCGTTTCCACGGGGTTATTTCGGATAATGAGGGACTGCCTCCGGCACTCTTCTAAAAAACCGGGGGAAAGCGGGTCCGGCACCCAGATTTGCACCGACTTGAGTCCTGCTGCCCGCATTCGACGCCGGTGCGTCATCACTCGTTCCTTTGGCGATTTTGCACGTGGTTGCATTTAAGGCTCCGGGTATAGGTCTGTTCCTGTCCCTATTCGACGCGGAGCAATATCTCATCGGAGAGGTAAGCCGCCTCCAGGTCGTCTAAATGTTCGAGGATGGCTTCGCGAGCATAAAACGATTTTGAGCGGCCTGAACGTTTCGTTAGTGACTCCAGACGTGGTTCAATTTCTGCAGATGGGAAAAACATAACCATTAAAAATCTTGCAGTCCGGTAGGAATTTTTACATTATGCGGTAAATTTTGCTATTGCTTTAAACGTTTTATCTTGTTTGTCAAGTTGTTGAGAGGGAGTGCGGTCGGTATGGATTTTTTCTGGTATTTCTATGTGTTCTTGACGGCTATGTTTTTTGCCTTGCTTCTTGTTCCCATGCTAAGGCGCTGGGCTGTCGAAACCGGGCAACTTGACATGCCGGACCGGAGAAAATCGCATGTGCAGCCGACCCCGCGACTTGGCGGCGTCGGTATTTTTACGGCATTTCTATTTTCTGTTCTTGTTTTTTCGCCCATGGGGCAGGAGATGCGGGGGATTATCGCGGGTGCCCTGGTGGTTTTTGTCACGGGTCTGGTTGATGATCTTTATGGTCTTTCCGCAAAAAAGAAATTCTTCGGTCAAATATCGGCTTGTTTTATCACCGTCGTTACAGGGAATCTTTATCTCTCACGATTGGGCAACCTGTTTGGTCTGGGAGAGATTGTTCTGCCTTGGTGGATAGGCATTCCTTTTACGATTTTTGCCGTTGTCGGGGTGATTAATGCCTTGAATTTATTGGACGGACTGGATGGCCTTGCAGGGGGCTTTTCCTTTATAGCTCTGGCGGCTTTCGCGCTGCTCGGGTGGCAGGACGGTAATCTGCAGGTAACCGTGCTTTCGGTTGCGTTGCTTGGCGGTGTTGTCGGTTTTTTGAAATATAATTCTTATCCGGCGACCATTTTTATGGGGGATGCGGGTAGTCTGAGCCTTGGTTTTTTCCTGGGTTTTCTCGCTCTCTTGATGACCCAACAGCCTACGGCTGGTGTGCAGCCAATCGTGCCTTTTGTCATTCTTGGTTTACCCATTGTTGACACCATTAGGGTGATGCTTAAACGTCTGTTGCTCCTCCGAAGTCCATTCACGCCGGATAGAACCCACGTTCATCACAGATTTCTGGATTTGGGGTTAAATCACCGGTTTACGGTTATTGCTATCTACGGCTTGACCTTGGTATGGACCATTCTGGCACTGGTTTTTCGATTTGGCAGCGAGCCTATTTTATTCGGAACTTATCTGGGTTCAGTAGGGGCTTTTTATTTTCTGTTGAGAATAGCCATTTGCAACAAAGAGCATTTGGCTTTTTTCAAGAAAGATTCTGCCCGCAGTCTTCGGGAGTCCCGTGCGTATGTTTTTTTAATGAAATGGAGCAATCATTCGGTCCTTCTGCTGTTTGCCCTGTTCCTAGGTTATCTAGCGGCCGCAGTAAGTTTCCCTTTGGTCATTGGCAAGGAAATGGCCGTTCTTTGCTTTGTTTCTTTAATAGCAAGCGCTGTTGTTTACCTTGTTTTTCGGGATTATAATCATCCGGCCTCATGGGTTTGTCTCTATTTGGGGATTTCTCTGATTTCATTTAACGCCACCCAAATTGAAGGCGGCCAAATATGGGGCGCGCTGTCCGGTCGCAGCGCTGTCGATATGTTTTTCCTGGCTGCAGCCATTATCGTTTCCCTTAAGTTGGTGTTTAAAAAACCGAAAGAGAAATTCCTCACCACATCCGTAGAAATTTTATTGGTGGGCTTGGTCCTGGCCATCATCGTTCTTGCCCCAGAGCTACGCTCTGCCGATTCGTTACCAAGCCTCATGTCCAGAATGGTGATTCTGTTGTTTGCTTTCAAGATTCTGGCCGCCCGCTCCAAGACGATCCGCAAGGTGCTCTTTTTTACCATGCAGGGTGTGTTGCTGACCCTGGTCTATCGCGGATTTTAGTCGCCCGAACAGGGTTGCTGCTTATCCCCTCACTCTCCGCTGGGCGTCACTCAGCGGCCGGACAATTCCTGTCTGAAAAAGCTTAGAACCACAGAGGTCGCGGAATGCACAGAGAAGATCAGGATATGACAGATCTGAATCTTATTTCAGAAAAAATCATACTGGCTGCCATTCGGGTTCATAGGGAACTGGGTCCAGGACTACTTGAATCTACTTACGAAGCGTGTTTGATGCATGAACTCGTGGCAATGGGCTTAAATACCGTTAGACAGAAAGAGTGTCCGGTTTACTATCGAGGGCAGGAAATTAGTTGTGGTTATAGAATGGATGTTTTGGTTGAAGACTCTGTGGTGGTTGAATTAAAAGCGACTGACAGGATCCTGCCGATTCATAAAGCCCAGTTGCTTTCGTATCTTAAATTATCCAAGCTGAAGCTTGGCCTTTTGATTAATTTCAACGTGACCTTGCTTAAAGAGGGAATTATGAGGTTTGTAAATTAAAACAAGTATTTATTTGCAGACTTACTCTGTGTACTCTGTGGTTAAAAAGGCTTCTGAATAATGAATTTAAATTGTTTCAAGGCTTACGATATAAGAGGCCGGGTCCCCGACGAACTGAACGAAGACATTGCCTATCGGATTGGCCGCGCTTACGCGCAGTTTCTTGAGCCGAAAATCGTTGCGGTGGGGCGGGATGTGCGTCAGACTAGCGAAGCGTTGTGTAGTTCTCTGGTTGCCGGATTGACGGACGGTGGGGCCGATGTGGTCGATATCGGTTTGTGCGGCACCGAGGAGATTTATTTTGCTACCGCCCATCTTCAACTGGACGGCGGCATCATGGTTACCGCCAGCCACAATCCCATGGATCACAACGGCATGAAGCTGGTGCGCGAGGGCAGCCGACCGATCAGCGGCGACAGTGGTCTGCAGGCTATTCGCGACCTGGTGGCGGAGAATCGCTTTAACGCCCAGGCCGTGCGGGGTAGGGTGTCACGGCACGAGGATAAAACAGCCTACATCGAACATCTCCTGGGATATGTCGATACCGGTGAGCTTCAACCTTTTAAGGTGGTGGTCAATGCCGGAAATGGCTGCGCCGGACCGGTGATCGATTTACTGGAAGGTTCCCTGCCGCTGGAATTTATCAAGGTCCATCATGAACCGGACGGTTGTTTCCCACACGGTATCCCCAATCCCTTGCTCCCGGAGAATCGCGCGGCGACGGCGGAGGCGGTCTTGGAGAACGGTGCGGATATCGGCATTGCCTGGGACGGCGATTTTGACCGCTGTTTTCTGTTCGACGAACACGGCGGATTCATCGAGGGCTACTATATCGTCGGTCTGCTGGCTGAGGCTCTGCTGATCCAGCATCCCGGCGCCCGTATCATTCATGATCCCCGCCTGACCTGGAATACCATCGAGATGGTGCAGCAGGCGGGTGGCATTCCGATTCAGAGCAAGACCGGCCACGCCTTCATCAAAGAACGCATGCGAGCTGAAGATGCCGTCTATGGTGGTGAAATGAGTGCGCATCACTATTTTCGCGACTTTGCCTACTGCGATAGCGGCATGATCCCCTGGCTGCTCGTTTTAAGCCTGATGAATCGTTCCGGCAAACCCTTGTCCGCCCTGCTGGCCGAACGGATGGCCCGTTTTCCTGCCAGCGGGGAGATCAACCGGCGCCTGGAGAACCCTGTGGCGGCCATAGAGGCGGTTCGACTTCGCTATGAGGAAGGGTGTCAGGAGATCGATCATACGGACGGGCTCTCGATGAATTTTGCGGACTGGCGGTTCAATTTGCGCAGTTCCAATACCGAACCGGTGTTGAGGCTGAACGTGGAAACACGGGGAGATGCCGTTCTGCTGGAGCAAAAAACCCAGGAGTTGCTGGCGATCATGGCCGGTTCAGAGAATAGCTGAAATAAAACATCGCCATGTAGGGCAAGGGGCCGAAGCTTTGGTTCTCATTTCCTGAATTTTTTTGTTGCATTCGGATAATCGTTTTGTTATAAGTTGCTTCGCTTCACGCCGAAGTGGTGGAATTGGTAGNNTCGAGTCTCCCCTTCGGCACCATCAGCATCAAAAGGGTAGCGAGAAGATCGCTACCCTTTTTTCTGTGCCCGCATCATGGTTCGTCCCGCTTACGTTGAATGCTTCTCTGCTTTTGGCAGTGAGGATTCAGCTGTGTTTCACGCTCATCACGGGCAGTGGGAGAGACCGTTAACGGGTACTCTCTCACGCTCGTTAGCACCATCCCCACCGAGCTTTTCCGAACAGGTACCCCATGACTGAAGACACAACAATTACTTTTGCCGAACTCTCCCTCGCACCGGAAATCCTCCGCGTCATCGACGAAATCGGTTACGAAACCCCTTCTCCCATTCAGGCGCGGAGTATTCCACCGCTGCTGGAAGGTCGGGATCTGCTTGGTCAGGCCCAGACCGGTACCGGTAAAACCGGGGCCTTTGCCCTGCCGCTGCTCAGCCGGCTTAATCTGGCCGACAAGTATCCTCAGGTGCTGGTGTTGACACCCACCCGCGAGCTGGCTTTGCAGGTGGCTGAGGCGGTACAGACCTATGCCCGCCATTTGAAGGGCTTCCAGGTTTTGCCGGTGTATGGCGGCCAGAATATGGGGCAGCAGCTGCGCCAATTGCAGCGGGGCGTGCACCTGGTAGTCGGTACGCCGGGCCGAATCCAGGATCATTTGCGCCGCGGCACTTTGAAGCTTGACCGTCTCTCCTGTGTGGTGGTGGATGAGGCGGACGAAATGCTCAAAATGGGATTTATCGACGATGTTGAAGCCATTCTTGAGCATGCGCCCAAGGAACGGCAGACGGCCTTGTTTTCGGCAACCATGCCCAACGAGGTGTTGAAAATTGCCCGGCGGCATCTTCGGGATCCCATCGAAATCCGGATCAAAAGCAAGACGTCTACCGTGGCGACCATCAGCCAGCGATTCTGGCAGGTCAAAGGGGTGGCCAAGCTCGATGCTCTGACCCGGATTCTCGAAGCGGAAGAGATCGATGCGATGATCGTTTTCGTCCGAACCAAGATCGCCACCGTGGAATTAGCGGAAAAACTTGAGGCGCGGGGCTTCTCCAGTGCCGCTCTGAACGGCGATATGACCCAGGCGCTGCGGGAAAAAACCGTCGAGAGGCTTAAAAATGGCGGTCTGGATATCGTTGTGGCTACCGATGTGGCGGCCCGTGGTCTGGATGTGCAGCGGGTCAGCCATGTGGTTAACTACGACATTCCCCATGATACCGAGTCCTATGTCCATCGTATCGGCCGGACCGGCCGGGCCGGACGGGAAGGGACGGCCATTCTGTTTGTCGCTCCGAGGGAACGGCGAATGCTGGCCGCCATCGAACAGGCAACCCGGCAGAAGATCACCCCCATGCAGCTACCGACCCGGAAGGATATAACCGAACGCCGGGTAGGCCAGTTCAAGGAACAGATTCAAGCGGCCATGCAGGGCGAGGATCTGGGTTTCTTTGAAGAGCTTGTAGACACCTTTAAGCAGGAATATGAGGTGGAACCCCGCAGGATTGCTGCCGCCATGGCTTTCCTGCTGCAGCAGGACCGTCCGTTACTCCCCGAGGAAGAGGATGTTGTGGAATCCTTGCCGGCTGCCAGCCCGCGATTTTCCGCAAGCCAAGGAGGGGCGACGGACGAAGGTCTGCGTCGCTATCGTATCGAAGTAGGCAAAGTGCATGGTGTGGTCCCGGGACATATCGTCGGCGCGATTGCCAATGAAGCGCAGATCAGTAATCGCGATATCGGTCAGATAAAGATATTTCATGATTTCAGTCTGGTCGATCTTCCGGATAACATGCCGCCGGCCATGTTCCGTTTGTTGCAGCAGGTGTGGGTCTGCGGGCAGCGTTTGCAGATCAGTGTGGACACGATGGCAGAGAGTGGCTCCCACCCGAGCAGGGCACCTAAACGCCGTCCTGCTGGAAAGCCCGGTGGCCCCTACAAGGGAAAGTCCTTCAAAAAACATCTGCCCGCAGCGAAACGGGCCGCTAAGAAACCGCATAAACCCTGATCCCTTTGTTTTCGATTTGCAGGGTTACAAGCAACACGATTAAACAAGGCCCGTCCACCTGTTGGATGGGCCTTGCTGTATTTAACCTCTTTGTCGAAAAAAATTGGATGGTGCCGACCTGACCGTGTATTGTTATTCGGGCAAAAGTCGACCGGTGCCCTGGGCCCGGTCTTTTCCCGGGCGAATTTAAGTGTTATTGTTTGGAAGTGAAAGAAAATTTACTGCGAGCAGCCTTTTTCCCCAGGTAACCGAGGTAGCGCCATGTTAAGAAAACTCATTGTCTGTGTAGTTTTGGGTATTGCCGTTGTTTCAGGGTGCGCGATCAATCCCGTTACCGGTAAGAGGGAGCTGGGTCTGGTCCCCGAAAGTACCGAACTCAGTATTGGCCAGGAACAGTATTTCCCCAGCCGTCAGATGCAAGGGGGCGACTACACCGCCGTGCCGGCAATCAATGCCTATGTCAGTGAGGTGGGGCAACGGCTGGCGGCCGTCAGTGATCGTCCTCTGCCTTACGAATTCACAGTGATCAACGATTCCACTCCCAACGCCTGGGCTCTGCCCGGTGGCAAAATTGCCATCAATCGGGGGCTGCTGACCGAATTGAACAGCGAAGCGGAGTTGGCGGCGGTCCTTAGTCACGAAATTGTTCATGCTGCTGCCCGCCACAGTGCCCAGGGGATGGAGCGGGGCATTCTGATGCAAGGCGCCGTGCTTGCGGTCGGCCTGGCTTCGCAAAACAGTGAATATGCCGGGATGGCCGTGGGCGGGGCCACCCTTGGCGCCGGATTGATCACCCATAAATACAGTCGGGATGCGGAACGGGAGTCGGACTATTACGGCATGTTGTATATGGCCCGGGCGGGTTACGATCCTCGCGCCGCAGTGGATCTGCAAGAGACTTTCGTTCGCCTTTCCGAAGGGCGCTCGAGTAACTGGCTTTCCGGATTGTTTGCCAGCCATCCCCCATCTCAGGAACGCGTCGATGCCAACCGCCAGACTGCGGCTACCTTAGGCGCTGGCGGCGAGATCGGACGCGATCGTTATCAGCAACAGATCGCACCGCTTATCCGGGCCAAGGAAGCCTATGAAGCTCACGATCAGGGCCGTAAAGCTCTGGAGGAAGGGCAGGTCGAGCGGGCTTTACAACTGGCCGAAAAGGCCCTGGAGGCGGAGCCGAGGGAGGCTCTGTTTCACGCTCTTCGGGGAGATGTCCGGTTCAAACAGGGGCGCTACCAGGAGGCGGTCACCAATTACGATCGGGCCGTAGAACGGGATAAACGTTATTTCCACTATTACCTGCAGCGGGGTCTGGCTTTTCAGCAATTGGGGCAGCGGGACAGAGCCGTGGCCGATCTCGAACTTAGTGCCAAACTGCTACCCACCGCGCCGGCCCTGAATGCTCTGGGCAAAGCCAGCTTGGCCCAGGGAAACCGGGCGCAGGCCAAACAGTACTTCGCGGCAGCGGCCCAGTCCCAATCCCAGATTGGAAAAGAGGCTGCTGCAGCTTTGGCGCGTCTGGATCTGCCGGATAATCCCCAGCAGTATCTCCAGGTACGTCTCGGACTTGACCGTCGTAACTATCTGCTGGCGGAGGTCGTAAACAGCACGGCACTTACGGTAACGGATGTGGCTCTCGTGGTTCAGGTCACCGACGCCGCGGGCCGTCGCCGGCAGGTTCCGCTGCGGGTACAGGGGCGGATCGCACCGCAACAGGCCAGCCGATTGGCTACGGGAATAGGGCCTTTTGCCGACCCCGAAGATCTGCGCGGAGTTCGGGCGCAGGTCACCGGGGCCCGGATTGTCGAATAGCCGGGAACCTATACCTTCCACCGTTAAGGATAGTCATGCCCCCTGATGCAACTTGCCCCATTCGACAGGTACTCGATTCCCTGGACAGCGATATTCTGCAGGGCAAGGAGAGGGCCTCTCGGCTGTGTTTTGTCGCGCTGCTGGCCGGAGGCCATATATTGCTGGAGGACTTGCCGGGGCTCGGCAAAACGACCCTGGCCCTGGCTCTTTCCGGAGTTCTGGGTCTGTCCTTTGGCCGTATTCAGTGCACCAGCGACCTGCTTCCTTCCGATATTACCGGCCTCTCCATCTTTGATCGGGACAGCAGCCAGTTTCGCTTCGTTCCAGGCCCGATTTTCAACAACATTCTATTGGCGGATGAAATCAATAGGGCCATGCCCAAGACCCAGAGTGCCATGCTCGAAGCCATGGAGGAGCGGCGGGTGACGGTGGAAGGCGTGACCCATCCACTGCCCGACCCCTTTCTGGTCATTGCGACCCAAAATCCGCTGGAACAGATCGGTACCTTTCCTTTGCCCGAATCCCAGCTCGATCGCTTTTTGCTGGTTACCGATATTGGGTACCCTCCGGAGACGCTGGAAAAAGAGATTATCCGAAACGGAGGTATTCACGATCAGATTCGGGAACTGGTGCCGCTTCTTTCACGACAAGAGCTATTGACCGCTCGCAGCAAGGTGCGGGCCGTCCACCTCGGCGACAAACTGGTCGATTACATCTATAACCTGGTGACGGAAACCCGTGAACATCCCTATCTGCTTTCCGGACTGTCGACCCGTGGCGCCCTTAATCTTGCGGCCGCCGCTCGGGCCGCCGCTTATCTTGACCGCAGGGACTATGTGATCCCCGAGGATATTCAACAGTTGGCCGTGCCGGTGGGGGGACATCGGCTGGTGTTGCGGGCCGAGCAGGAAACCCTGGCCAAGACGGAGGTATTGCAATCAATCGTCGATCGCGTGCCGGTGCCCCGCACCTGAAACTTACCCGGGCGGGGGGGCTGTACATTCTGCTGACCCTGCTGCTCGGGTTTGCGGCCGTCAATACGGGCAATAATCTCCTGTATCTACTGGTTTCGGCGCTGTTGGGGTTTATGGTGGTTTCGGGCTGGTTGGGCCGCAACAACCTGGCCCGCCTGCAGCTTGATCTGCAAGCTCCGGAAGAGATTTATGACGGGATAGAAACCCGGATTGGTGTCCGGTTGCGCAACCAGCAGCGTTGGCTTCCTGCCTGTCTGCTGCAACTGGAACTAGCCGGCGGACTGGTCCGCTGCCCACTGATCGCCGGGCGGGGCAGGGCAAGGTTGTCACTGGCGATTACCCTGCACGGCCGTGGGCCGCATCAGCTGCCTTTCCTGCGCGTGAGCTCTCCTTTCCCGATTAATTTTTTTATTCGTTCCCTGGCTCTGCCGGTCAAATGTGAACTGCTGGTGTTTCCGCGGCCCCGCCCGCTGGGACACCGGTGGGCCACTGGGGCTGGGGTGGCCCAGGGAAATATCGTGGTAGACAAAGGCTCTGAAGGGGACCTGACCCGTATCCACGACTATCGCGGCGGCGAACCGTTGAAGTTGATTCACTGGAAAATTTCGGCACGGCAGGATCAACTTAAAGTAAAGGAGTTGTCGTCCATGGTAGCGGCTCCCGTCCTTATTGACCCGTTGCAGTTGCCCGGAAGCTCTGTCGAAGAGCAGTTGGGAGCTGCCTGCTGGTTGATCAAACACCTGATTCGGCGAGGCCAGAGTATTGGCCTGCAGCTGCAGAAAGGGCGGATTCTGCCGGATTGCGGCCGCCAACATCAACGACGTCTGCTTAGCGCTCTGGCTTATTATGGTACCGATACGCACGCTTCTTGATGTCTCTGTGTATGCCGCCTGTCTGCTGGGGGTTCTGCCGCTTTATGGCTTTCTGCAGAGACCGGCGCAGATTGTATTTCCGCTGGCACTGCTGGTCGGTTGTATTTGCGACCGGTATCAACGTTATTTTTTAGGCTCCTTAGCGGCGACCTTGCTGGCCCTTGTGGCGTTCATCGTCTATGGGATGCGGCTGAGTCTGATTCAGGTGGTGGAGCCGATGGTTAACCTGCTGGTCCTGCTGCTGGCAATCCGCTTGCTGACCCCCAAAACCCCCCGCACCTATCTGCAGATTTTTGTGCTGGCCATTTTTGCCCTGGCCGGTTCTTCCCTGCTCAGCCTTGGACCGTTGTTTTTCCCCGTCCTGGTGTTTCAGCTTTTCAGTGTTTCTGCGGGTTTGATGTTGCTGACCTTTCACGCCAGTGATTCTCAGCTACGTTTCTCACTTGCGAACCTGCGGTCCTTTTTCACGGTGAGCCTGCTGTTGCCCGTCGCTTCACTGATCCTGATGCTGGTCTTTTTCGCCGTTCTACCCCGGACCCCGTATCCCTTGTGGAATGTTCTCAACTCGGCCTCTTCTGCGGTAAGTGGGTTCAGCGACAAGGTTCGCCCCGGAGCTTTTGCCGGCAATGCAAGTTCCAGTACCCTGGTGTTCCGGGTCGAAAGCCAACCCCTGGGAGGAGAAGACCTCTACTGGCGGGGCCTGGTGTTGAATGTACTCGAGGGGAACATCTGGCAACGCGTTGCACCGCCGGCACAGGAAAGATCCCGTCTGTCCGGCGGGCGGCTGATTGAGCAGGTGGTCTATCCCGAAGCCCGGCAGGATCCCTATCTGTTTGCTCTGGATCCTACTGGGGAAGTCAGTGGTCTGCGGGTGCGCAGCAGCGCCGATTTGGTGCATCAGCAGGTCGGGTCCCGGAGAAAAACGGGCAGCTATCGCACTCTGGCCTCTCTGGGGGGGGAGCTCGAAGCGGAGGGCGTCGATCGGCAATTTTATTTGCAGTTGCCCCCGGTCATTTCCCCCAGGATACGGGCTACCGCCACGGAATTGGCTGCAGCGGAATCCTCGGTGGCGGATATAATTTCCGCCACCGAAGCGTTTTTTCGCCATCAGCAATTGGTATATGCCACCAGCGATCTACCGGGACCGGATCGACCCCTGGAAGAGTTTTTGTTTGAATCCAAACGGGGATATTGCGAATTTTTCGCCAGTTCCTTTGCTGTTTTATTGAGGCTGCAGGCCGTTCCAGCTCGTCTGGTAGGCGGCTACCATGGCGGAATCCGCAACGATCTGGCCGGGTATTACAGTATTCGCGAGGATATGGCCCATGTCTGGGTCGAAGCTCTGGATGAGGGGAGCTGGCGGCGCATTGACCCGAGTCGCCTGGCCAGCAATGCCGCGACCGCTTCCTTTTCCCGAACCGGAGATTCCGGGAACTGGGGCCGCAATTTGCTCGATACGGTGGATTATTACTGGACTCGGCTGGTGATCTCCTATGATCTCAATCAACAAGTCGAGGTTCTACGAGAGGGTGTTTTTAAACTGCGGCGTTTTTCCTTTGGGGAAGATTTGTTTAAGAAAATCGGTTGGCTGCTGGGAGGACTGGCTGGAGTCGCGGGGATCGTCTGGGGGCTGAGTCGCCTGCTGGTGTCGCAGCAGACACGTTTGCTGCAGCGTTTTTTATATGTATTGAAACGACGTTTTTCGTGGCAGCGGATACCGGCCAACGTCGGGCTGAGAACCCTCGCCGAAAAGACCGGCGATGCCCGCTTTCGGGAGTTTGTTGAAATCTACAGCGGGGCCGTCTACCGGGATCGCCCCTTGCGTCCCCCGGAAAAGAAACGGTTGCGACACCTGCTGAAGGAACTGAGTCAATCTTGATTCTGATTAGTACCAATCTTCCGCTATGCGGATTATCATCCCCGAATGCCTTTGTCGGATATTTCCCTTGATAACCGCCGGTTCCGCTGCGCTTGAACTGGCCTGCCTGTTACGGCAATTCAATTAACAGGGATGATCAGGATGTTCAGGATGAAACCCTCAGTCCTTGGGTTTGACCTTAATCCTGACTATCCTGAATATCCCTGTAAATAAAGCAGGTAGGATGTGCTGAGGTAGGAAGCGCATCGTTTGTCTGGCCAACGGAAGATCAGTGTTAATCAGGATTTTGATTGGGGTGGGTCGCGGTCCAAGTGGGCATTCCCCTTTGGTGCCGTCAGGAGGGCCGCTGGCGGCCCCCCCTGGATTAAGGTGTTATTTGCGTGGTCCCCGGGCGCCGGGTTTGCGGCGTCTTTCCTCAGTGGGTTTGCGCGGTGCCCGGTTTTTTTCCGGTCGGGTTGTGGGCCCGGCGACGGCCTCACGGGGTTTTTTGGGCAAGGCTTCGGCCACGCTGATCAGGCGGTTGATCAACAGGGCGCCGTCCAGGGTGACAATGGCGTCCTTGGCTTCGGCGGCATTGGCCATCTGCACAAAAGCGGTGCCACGGAACAGCCCGGTGCGCGGATCATTGAGCAGGCGTACCGATTTTACCGTACCCGAAACGGAAAACAGGGTGCGCAGATCTTCTTCGGTGGTTTCAAAGGGCAGGTTTGCTACATAGACGTCTCGTGCCATAAAGGATCCTTTGCTGTTTCGTTGAAGCGGCGAGACGCTGGCTGAAACCAGAATTCAGGCAGGTCTCGCAAATGCGGTGAGTTTATCATATCGGCCGGCGAAAAGCATGGGTTGTGTGCCCGGCGCCGCTGGATTTTGAAAAGCCAAAAGCCAAAAGCCAAAACATTGATAGAAATCATTAACAGTTTTCCCCTTATGGAGAGTCGCCATCAACCAATCGATTTGAATTTTGTCCCGATGGGCGATCATGGTAAGCTGCCCCCTTAGAAAGAAACCGCCGTACTATATCTATAATGCGGTCTGTGACCGATCATCCTTGTGAAGGGCAACGATTTATTTATGCAGGAATTACACTACCTGGCGGGGTATCCGGTTCAGGTAACCGACCAGATCCAAAAAATTATCGCGGAAGGACGTCTGGGCGAACTGTTGCGCAAACGGTATCCGGTGGTTCACGGGATCAAGACCGATAAGGCGCTGTATGATTTTACCGTCGACTATAAAAATCGCTTTCTGCGGAGATCTTCNNTTAAGCAAGGTGGTTTTTGACGGCAAGATCACCTTGATTCAGCAAGCCCTGGGCACCCATACCTTTGTTTCCCGAGTCCAGGGGGGGCGGCTAAAAGCAAAAAATGAGATCCGCGTCAGTATGATTTTCAAGACGGTCCCACTCGAATTTTTGCGGACGATCGTTGTGCATGAGCTGGCCCATTTTCGAGAGAAGGACCACAACAAGGCCTTTTACGGGTTCTGCACCCATATGGAACCGGCGTATCATCAACTGGAGTTCGATCTGCGTCTTTACCTCACGCATCTCGATCTGTTTGGCCCCCTTTATTGAAGGACGATCTGCCGGACGAATGAACACAAAGAGCTGTGCTGCAGGGGCGCGTTGACCCTGGAGGCCGGGTAGAGTATGCTTCTTCCGGTCCGTTTGTTTGCTCTGATTCGGGCAGGCGACTATTCGATCCCCCACTTTTTTCTTGCAGGATGTACTGATGGCTACCCCGTTACATGGTCAATCGAGTTCCGCCAGAGGAATCACCTGTCCGACTTGTCGAAAACCGACCGCCTGGCAGGACAACCCCTACCGTCCGTTCTGTAGTGAACGTTGCCGATTAATCGATCTCGGTTGCTGGGCGGATGAGGAGTACCGGGTTCCGTCCCAGACGGCGGCGGAACTTTTTGAAACTACGGAAAACAACGAATAAACAACAGGATAGAAGGAATAATTAATGTACTATCTCACCATTCATACCCAGTTCGCCGCCGCTCATAACCTGATCCACTATCAGGGAGATTGTGAGAACCTGCATGGGCATAACTGGAAGGTGGAGGTCACCGTGACCGCCAAAGAGTTGGACAAGTCCGGCCTGGGGGTTGATTTTAAAATTCTCAAAACGGAAACCAACCGTCAGTTGGATCTCCTCGACCACAAATATCTCAATGAGCTGCCGGCCTTTCAGAAGCTTAGCCCTTCTTCTGAAAACATCGCCCGCTTCCTCTATGAGCAGTTGCAGGGGGTGTTTAACGATGGCAATGTGGCCATTGATAAGGTAACGGTTTGGGAGTCGGATCATGCCTGTGCCAGCTATGTTGCCGACTGACGGGCAGCTGATAGAGGTGTTTTCCTCTATTCAGGGGGAGGGTCTGTTGATCGGCTGGCGGCAGATCTTTGTGCGTCTGGCCCTGTGCAATCTCTCCTGTCGTTATTGCGATACGCCCGTGGAGACTACGGAAACCTGCCGGGCCGAAACAGCTCCCGGTGCTGGCAGTTTTTTTGGTCTGGCCAATCCCGTGTCGCTGGATGTCCTGTCAAGCCTTGTGGCCGACTGGCTCGGTCGACTGCCCGGAAGTCATCATTCTATCAGCATCACTGGTGGTGAGCCGCTGATGCAGGGGGGGCTGTTGCAGAGTTGGTTGCCGGTTCTGAGGACCCTGCTTCCCATCCATCTCGAAACCAACGGCACTTTGCCTGAAGCCTTTGAATCCCTGGCCGACCACGTTGATTGGGTGTCCATGGACATCAAGCTGGCCTCGCAGACCGGGGCGCCGACCCCGTGGGCGGTTCACGAGCGTTTTCTGGGGCTGGCGGCGGAGCGGGGCTGTTGTGTCAAGGCTGTGGTGGGGGCGGAGACCCCGCTCGAAGAGGTGCAACAGGCCGCCGAACTGGTGCAGCGCAAGGCGCCGTCTGCTCCACTGATCCTGCAACCGATCACTCGGGACGGGCAGGTCAGCATGTCGGCGGACCAATTGTTGCGCCTGCAGGAACAGGCGTCACGCATTCATCCTTGTGTGCGGGTGATTCCCCAGACCCATGCATTTCTGGGTCTGCTGTAATTGGGGCCGAACTAAAAAAATCTGTAAAAGGCGGTCTGGTTGGATTGAAACTTTTTTTGTCGATCGTTTCAGGAGCATACTGTGATTATTGAAGAACTGACCATGCCTGAATTTTTGCGTGGTCTGGAGCTGACCCGCACCGTTCTGGTTCCCTTCGGTGCCACCGAGGAGCATGGCCCCCATCTGCCTCTATCCACCGATACCCTGCATGCCGTCGAGGTGGGCCGAAAATTGGCTGAACTTCGGCCCATTTTTATTGCGCCGCCGGTTCCCTACGGGGTCTGTCGCTCGACCGGGCAGCATCCCGGCACTCTTTCCGTAAGCACCACTACTCTGCGGGCTCTGGCCATTGATATCGTCAGCGCCCTCTATCGCCAGGGGTTGCGGAATGTCATCCTGCTCACCGGACACGCCGGCGGTACCCACACCGCTACGCTGATCGATGCTGGCGAAGCGTTGCTGGAGCGTTTCGCCGATTTGAAAATTGCCGTGCTTACTGAGTTCATGCTGGCCGCCAAAGAGGGGCGGGGTCTGATCGAAACCGCTGACGATTCCCATGCGGGGGAAATCGAGACATCCCGGATTCTGCACTCGCACCCGGCATTGGTCAAAGGCGAAGCGGAACGGGAGTACCCAAGCTTTCCGGTAGGGATTCTGGTACGGGATAAGAGAAAATTCTGGCCCGGTGGGGTTTGGGGCGATCCGACCCGGGCGAATGCCGATAAGGGCCGACGACTCGAAGAGCTTGTGGTAGGGGCCCTCGATCGTTTTGTGACTCAGCTGGAACAGTGGCAGGAGTAGGCAAAGGGCAGCTTTGACTCGTGCTAAGGGTTTAAAAGGGCGGGTATTTAGCGCGCAGGGCCCTTTCGACACAGGCCGGGACAAAACCCTCAATCTTGCCTCGCAAGGAGGAGACTTCTTTGACGATGGACGAGCTGAGATAACCGTAGTGGACGGAAGTCATCATGAACAATGTTTCCAGCTCGTTGTTCAGTGAATGGTTCATCTGGGCCAGCTGGAACTCATTTTCGAAGTCGGAAACCGCACGCAAACCGCGCAATACCACCCGCGCTCCCTTGGTCTCCATATAGTTGACCAGCAGACCGTCGAAGGTATCTACCTGGATCTGGGGGTAATTCTGCAAAGTTTCGCGAATCAATGACAGGCGTTCATCGATATCGAACAGGCCCTGTTTGTGAACGTTTTGCGCCACAGCCACAATCAGCTTGTCAAAGATCTTCAAGCCGCGCAGGATAATATCCAGGTGGCCGTTGGTAATGGGGTCGAACGAACCTGGATAGACGGCGATTTTCTGTTTCATGGCCGGGACTCCTCGCTTTGGTGGTGGGTCAGCAGAGCAATTCGAGTGGCACCGAAGCGGCGCTGTACCAAGCAGTGCCATGCATCAATGTGATCAGGCAGGATGTCTTTGCCCGAGGTTTCCACGCAGAGTATACCGTCTGAGGCCAGCAGTCCAAGGGAGGAAAGGGCCTCCAGGGTCGGGATGAGCAGACCTTTGTCGTAGGGGGGATCAGCAAAAATCAGATTAAAAGGGGGGCCGGATTGAAGCCGGGGGAGTGTAGTCAGAACCTTTCCCCGGAGCAGGCTTATTTTGTCCTGTAGTCGGCAAGCCTCGGCGTTGTGTTCGATAAGGCGGATGGCTTGTGAACTCTCATCGATGAGGGTCGCATGACTGGCGCCGCGGCTGAGAGCTTCGAGGGACAGGGCGCCGGAACCGGCGTAGAGGTCAAGGACGCGGCAACTGCGAAAGTCCCCCAGACGACTGAACAGCATGCTGAAAAGCGCTTCCCTCACTCTGTCGCTGGTTGGGCGTATCTGGCTTCCGTCAAATTCTGACAGCTTTTTTCCTCTGGCGCTGCCACTGATGATGCGCATCCCATTTACCTCACGAAAAAAGGGAAAAAATTACCACGGCGGTGCGGTCAGGTCAAGGATACGTTGCCGCCGGATGAGGATAAAGGAGAGATTATGGAAAGACCCGACCTGGCGAGCTATGCAAGCCGTAGTCTGGAAAGTCGTGGCCGCCGCCACTTAGAAGAATTCAAGGATGTTCGTTCGGCCTTTGCCCGGGATCGGGATCGAATTATTCACTGTGCCGCCTTTCGACGTCTGGAGTACAAGACCCAGGTTTTTGTCAATCATGAAGGGGATTATTACCGGACCCGCTTGACTCATTCCCTGGAAGTAGCCCAGATCGCCCGGGGCATTGCCCGCTGTCTGTTGCTCAACGAAGATCTGGTTGAAGCTCTGGCTCTGGCCCACGATCTCGGCCACACCCCTTTCGGGCATACGGGAGAGGAAGTTCTTAATCGGCTGATGGCTGATTTTGGAGGCTTTGAGCACAATCATCAATCGTTGCGTATTGTCGAGATCCTTGAAGAGCGGTATCCCGAGTTTAACGGCCTGAATCTCAGCTGGGAAACCCGGGAGGGGATCATCAAGCATTCGTCGGAATATGACCGGTCCGCCAGCGAGGCGCTGGCCGAATACGGGCCGAAGGAGCGGCCGTCTCTGGAAGCGCAGCTGATCGATCTGGCCGATGAAATCGCCTACAACAACCACGATATCGATGATGGCTTAAAGGCCGGCAACATTCGGCTGTCCGAGCTTGCCGAGGTGGATTTATGGCAGGAAACTTTTGCTCTGGTCGGTCAGAAATATCCGGGACTCGCTGAAGAGCGTCATATTCATCAGACCATCAGTCATCTTATCGGCCGCTTAATTCACGATGTGGTCACGACGACTCTGGCCGCANNGAGCATGGCATCGACAGCGTGCCCGGGGTGCGGCGGCATGGGGAGCGGCTGGTGGCTTTCAGCCGGGAGATCGACGAAAAAAACCGTCAGCTCAAACGGTTTTTGTTCAGAAATTTGTATCGCCACTATCGGGTGGAACGGATGCGAGTCAAGGCCGAACGCTTTTTGACCATGATCTTTGACAGCTATTGCAGCAACCCGACCCTGTTGCCTCGCAGCTATCAGGACAAATTCGAACTTTACGGAAAAGAGCGGGTTGTCTGCGACTTTCTGGCCGGCATGACCGACCGCTATGCGCTGGAGGAATATAAGAAACTGTTCGAGCCGTAGTCACTCTATAGCGGCCGGAGCGAGGGGGAAAAAGGTTCCTGTCTCGCCCCGGCGGGACTTCAGGGCAGGGTGATGAGTCGTTCAGGCCTCGGCAGATAAAGCAGCAGGGTGCGTCCGAGAATCTGAGCGATGCTGCCGCCGGTCAGCTGCTCCAGCTCCGCAGCGATTTCCTTGCGGTCTTGCGGGCAATTCTCGAGGATTTTGATTTTAATCAGTTCGTGAGCCGCCAGCTGCTGCTGGCAGGCCGCCAGGACCGGTTCGCTAAGGGCTTCTTTACCAATCATGATGGCCGGTTTCAGTTTGTGGCCCAGGGCACGCAGGTGGCGTGCTTGTTTTCCCGTCAACTTTCGCATCGTTAGCTCCACTTGGGTATGTCAGTTGTTAAAAACGGGCGAGTTTAGCAGAATGGAAGGCTAAAGGGAAATGGATTTAAGAACTGACTCTCTGTCCGTTGCTATTCTTCCGGGATCTTGAAGACTTCCAGCACGCCTGGCCGTATGCGCAGGCGGGCAATATCAAAGTGGCTGGTTGCGCCGATAATGCCCAGAATGATGCGGTCAGTTCCGGTGGATTGGTGAAAGTCGAAGTCGTTATCGATCAGATATTGTTTGAGCTGCTGCAGATCTTCCTCGGAAGCAGACTTTTTCATGACCACCAGCATATCCCTATTTCTCCTTCGTCAAGAGACGCTCAAGGCTTCTCGATTCATCAATCACGCGTTCGAACAGTCGAACGATAGCACTGTCGTCCAGGGGGCCTTTATTGGCATGCTGCATGCGTTTGAAAATGCGTTGCTCCCGCCCGGGGTCATAGACGGCCAGTTGCTGTTCTTTTTTAATTTCACCAATTTTCAGGGCAAGAGACGCCCTGCGGTTGAATATTTCCAGCAATTGGTCGTCCAGTTGGTCGATTTGATCCCTTATAGTGTCGATATTCAAAGGCTTCTCCAGTGGGAAACGNNAATGATCGTGTCCCGCTTCCAGTGGTTGTCGTCGGTTTCGGGGTGATCAATATTGAAATGCAGGCCACGGCTTTCCTTGCGTTGGATGGCGCAGCGCACGATCAATTTGGCCACGGTAATAATGTTGCGTAACTCGATCAGGTCTGAAGTCGGGTAGAAATTCCAATAATATTCCGCAACCTCCCGTTGAATCATCTGGATCCGCCGCAAAGCGCGATCCAGGCGGCGATCGGAACGTACGATGCCGACGTAGTTCCACATGCAGCGACGGATTTCGTCCCAGTTGTGAGCCACGACCACTTCTTCGTCGCTGTCGGTGGCCTGTCCGTAGTCCCAAGGCAGAACATTCGGGTAGGGCTCAATCACGGTGTCCAGACGTTCCAGGGAGCGCTGGGCGACCCGGTCGGCAAAGACCACCCCCTCAAGAAGGCTGTTGCTGGCCAGACGGTTGCTGCCGTGCAGACCGGTAAAGGCGACTTCACCGATGGCGAACAAGTTCTTCAGGTCGGACTCCCCCCAGATGTCTACCTTGACTCCGCCGCAAAGATAATGGGCGGCCGGCACCACAGGGATCGGGTCGCGGGTCATGTCGATATCGTATTTGAGACAGGTTTCGTAGATGTTGGGGAAACGATTGCGAATATAATCCCCATCGCGATGGGTAATATCCAGAAAAACGCTGTCGTCCCCATGGATTTTTAATTCGCTGTCGATGGCACGAGCCACGATGTCCCGGGGAGCCAGATCTTTCAAAGGGTGGTAGGCCTTCATGAAGGCCGTACCGTCGCTGCGGCGCAGCACCGCCCCTTCGCCCCGTACCGATTCCGAGATCAAAAAGGATTTGGCCTTGGGATGATAAAGGGTGGTGGGGTGGAATTGCATGAATTCCATATCGGCAATGGTGGCGCCTGCTCGATAGGCCATGGCGACACCGTCTCCGGTGGCGACATCGGGGTTGGTGGTATAGAGGAAAACCTTGCCGGCGCCTCCTGTGGCCAGCACGGTGACTCGGGCGCCAAAAGGAATAACCTCGCGGCCCTCTATGTCCAGCACATAGGCGCCGAGGCAATGATTCGGGCACTCCCGCCGGCCACAGGTTTTGGTGTCGGTGATCAGGTCGACGGCGATATGATTTTCATAAATCGCAATATTGGGATGACAGCGGGCTGCAGTGACCAGGGCTCGTTCAATCTCGCGGCCGGTGATATCTTTGGCATGCAGAATCCGACGCTGGCTGTGGCCACCTTCGCGGGTCAGGTCGTAGGTGTCGTCGTCTTTTTTGGTAAATTTGACGCCCCAGTTAATCAGATCGCGGATAGCCTTGGGCCCGCTTTCTACGACCAGTTGCACCACCTCTACATCGGACAGGTTGGCTCCGGCCACCATGGTGTCTTCAAAATGGGAGGCAAAGGAATCTTCGCTGGAAATAACCGAGGCGATGCCGCCTTGGGCCAGGTTGGTGGCAGTTTCAGACATGTCGCGTTTGGTAATAACGGAAACCGTGCCCCGCTCGGCGACCTTCAATGCATAGGAAAGACCGGCGATACCGCTGCCGATGACTAAAAAATCTGATGTGATCTTCAAGGGAAAAGCCTCACAGGTTAAAGAAAAAGCCAAAAAATACGATATAGAATAAACTCAGATTGTGGCCAAAACACCGATATATAGATGGAATCGACTGCATACCGACAATTTTAATAAATTATTATCAGCTCCAGCTCTGCTGTTGTCAAGATTTTTGCCTTCGCTAAATCTGTTGAAATACTGAGCATTTTTATATATATTCGCTGAAAAGTTGCCTGAGTGGAGCACTTATGAAAACAATAGAGTACTTTTTAATCTTGGGCTTGCTTGCCGCAACGCTGTTATGTTTCTCACCTTCTGCAGGATGGAGCGGTATTTACAAATATGTCGATGCCAACGGTGTGGTCCATTTTACGAACACTCCGACCGGAAACCAGTTTCTCTTCTATATGAAGGAAGCCTCCGAGTCGGATGCCGGTAGCGGAACGATTAGTGATCAGATTGCCCGTTCGGCTAAAGCATTCAATCTGGATGAGGCCTTGATCAAAGCGGTAATAAAGGTTGAGAGCAATTATAATCCCAAGGCGGTTTCATCCAAAGGCGCCCAGGGGATGATGCAACTTATCCCATCTACCGCTCGGGCGATGCAGGTGAGCGATCCGTTTAATCCGGCTGAGAATATCCGAGGTGGAAGTCGTTATTTACGCCTGATGCTGGATCAATTTGATGATGACCTGGAGCTGGCCCTGGCGGCTTATAATGCAGGGCCGGGCAACGTCCGCCGTTATGGAGGTGTTCCACCCTTTACCGAAACCCGGGAATATATTACCAAGGTCAAACAGTATTTTCAGTCGTATCGCTAACCAGAAGGTTTATTTATGGATTCTCGTGTCGGCCTATTGAACGTCCCTAATCTTCTCACCCTGGGCCGCATTGCCTGTATACCCCTATTGGTTGTTCTGTTGTTGTTCGACGGGAAAGCGGTTTCCTTCTGGGCGGCTCTGGTCTTTTCAGTAGCTGCCATCACTGACTTTCTGGATGGATACCTGGCCAGAAAATGGCAGGAAATTACCGTTCTCGGTAAATTTCTTGACCCTTTGGCGGACAAGCTGATCGTGATGGCGGCCTTAATTATGCTCATTCCTCACGGCCGGATCCCGGCTTGGGCGGTGTTTGTTCTGCTGGCCAGAGAAATGGTGATTACCGGTTTGCGCTCCATCGCCTCTGCGGAAGGGATCGTCATCGCTGCGAGCAATCTTGGCAAGTACAAGACGATTCTGCAGATGGTCGCCATTATAGGTCTTTTGCTGCATTACGATTACTATTGGTTTTTTGGCTTGCGTCACGAATGGCTGCACGTCTCCATGCATCGCTTCGGACTACTGTTTTTCGCTTTTGCCTTCATTCTTACAGTCTGGTCTGGAATTGACTATCTGGTGAAGTTTTTCAGGGTGATCTGTCGCTGAAGCGTTTCTGCGGAGGGCCGCTGAAAAGTTTTGTGGAAAAATTTGTTGACTTGGAAAATGCCTTTTGCTATTAATAGGCCCGCTCGCAGCAGCGGGTGGGTAAAGTAATTGCGCGGGAATAACTCAGTGG
>NPIF01000771.1_pt1 | contig 39782 bp, 21 predicted proteins | sample 8637461 | NCBI WGS metagenome assembly NPIF01 (sample SAMN07420641, study PRJNA396082) | bioreactor metagenome | isolation source: sample BR12 brine-fed electro-methanogenic bioreactor BR | place: Japan: Kochi | collected 2016-12-09
CCGCAGAATTCATCGACCCAGCACGCCGGAAACCATCAATAAAAACCCGGCAATGTTGCTACTGACTCAAAAGCGTAGCCATTTTGAAGCGTATACTGAATTACCCAACCGGCCCAACCGCGCCAGGCCGACCTCCGCTGCCCACCGGGGAAGCACTCTCCGCCATCCCCTCGGCGGGCACGGCCTGCCCTGCGAGTGGTGTTGGGGCGCTGCCCGCCGGGCTTGCTTCGGCCAAGTGGTCGGCGGCTGCGTGGGAGCATGGCGGCGCTCGACTCCGTCGAGCTTGGCCATGGCTCCCAACCATGGCGGTTGCCGCGGCTACGGGGCGAGCTGGAAACGGGCGAAGTCGCCCAGGTCCACGTCCCCGTCATCGTCGGCGTCGAAGGCGCGCAGGCACGCGTCTCGACAGTCGGCCGGCGTCGGCGCGGGCGGGGTGTTGGGCCCGCCGAGACAACCCGGCAGCCACTCGAAGTCCACCAGGGTCACCTGCCCGTCGGCGTCGAAGTCGCCGCCGGCGATCGGCTCACAATCGTCCGGGACGCCCGTCGCATTGCAGTCCAGGCTGGTTCCGTCGGCGATGTCACAGGCGTCCGGTGCGCCGTTGGTGTTGCAGTCGGCGCTGCTGCCGGCCGTGATCTCACACTCGTCTGGCAGGGCGTTGGTGTTGCAATCGCTGCTGCCGCCGTCGGCGATGTCGCAGGCATCTGGTGCGCCGTTGGTGTTGCAGTCGGGGGCGCTTCCTGCGGCGACTTCGCACTCGTCCGGCAAGGCGTTGGTGTTGCAGTCCAGACTGGTGCTGCCGGCGATGTCGCAGGCGTCGGGCACGGCATTGGCGTTGCAGTCGGCGCTGCTGCCGGCGGCGAGTTCACACGCGTCGAGCGTGCCGTTGGTGTTGCAGTCCGTGGCGGTGCCGGCCGTCAGCTCGCAGATGTCCGGCAGGCCGTTGGTGTTGCAGTCGTCTTCGGCGCCGGTAGCGATGTCGCATTCATCAGGCACGCCGTTGGTGTTGCAGTCCGTGCTGATGCTGTACGCCAGATCGCAGTTGTCCGGGATGCCGTTGGTGTTGCAGTCCGGGCTGGTGCCGGCAATGACCTCGCACTGGTCGGGGATGGTGTTGGCGTTGCAGTCCGGGCTGGCCGGGAAGGTCATGGCGATGCCGGCGATGGTGTACTCGACGCCGGCGACCGCGACGTAGGGCGTCGATTCGCCGGTGGCGCGATCGACGAGGTAGACCACGCCGGGCTCGCGCACGGCGTAGATGGTCCCGTTGACCGGATCGACGACGAGGTCGGAGGTGATGTCGCCGCCGAGGAACTGCGGGGCCGCGCTGCTGGTTTCGTTGATGGGGTCGACAAAGTACAGGCGCCGCTCGGTGCGGCTGGCCCCGATGAGCTGGTCGGTGAGGTTGTCGTAGGCGAGGCAGACCCAGTCGTTGCTGGTGATGCCGGGGATGGGCATGACGGCCTCGGCCGTCCCGGTGGCCAGGTCAATGGTGTAAAGCTGCTCGTTGGTGGCGGTGCCGTAGAGGATGCCGCGACGCCAGTCGTAGGCGATTTCGAGGATGGGCAGGTTGAGCTGGACGACCTGCACGATCGAGCGGGTATGGGTGTCGATGCGGAAGAGGCGGGAGGTGGCCTGATCGGTGACGAGCAGTTCGTTGGAATCCGGGATGAGGGTCAGGCCGCGATCGTTGCCCTCCGGCGGCAGAGTGGCCAGCAGGCGCGAAACGCCCGTGGCCAGGTCAAACTCGATCAGGCGGGTGGCCTCGCCGACGTTGGCGTTATCCAGCAGGTAGGAGCGCGAAACGAGTTCGCACTCGTCGGGGACGGCGTCGTGGTTGCAGTCGGGGCTGGTGCCGAACTGGATGTCGCACACGTCGGCGATGCCGTTCCAGTTGCAATCGAGGGCGCTGCCGGCGATGAGCTCGCAGGCGTCCGGGAGGCCGTTGGTGTCGCAGTCGCTGGAGCTGCCGCCGGCGACGTCGCATTCATCGGGCACGCCGTTGGTGTTGCAGTCGGGGCTGGAGCCGGCGGCGATGTCGCAGTCGTCCGGGTAGCCGTTGGCGTTGCAGTCCCGTTCGCACTCGTCGGGGCGCTGGTTTTCGTTGCAGTCGGGGCTGGTGCCGGCGGCGATGTCGATGAAGTCGATGACGCCGTTGTCGTTACAGTCGTGGGTGAACTCGTAAGCGCCGACGTCGACCGTGCCGTTGATGATCCGCATATTGCCGGGCAGGTCGACGGGGATGGGCTCGGTGGCGTCGCCGTTGGAGTCGACGTCGCTGACGTCGCTGGGGATGTCGAGGTTTTCGCCCGCGTCGATGCCGGCGGAATAGTCGTCGAGGCGGACGTTGTCGTCGAGGGTGCCGAGCTGGCCGTCAGGGCCGGCCGGGTCGACGAAGGTCGGCTGGTCGCCAAAGTTGCCGACGGAATCGACATTGAGGTCTTCCAGATTCTCTTCGGCCCAGGCCTGGATGCAGCAGTGGGAGATGCGCAGGGCTTCGAGTTGGGCGCGGACGCCGCGGGTGGGCGGGCAGTTGGAGTCGACGGCGGCAAGCTGGGCCTGCTGGCCATCGCCGTTGCCGTCGCCGTCCTGGTTGCCCCAGAGCATGCAGTTGGTGATGGTGGCGTTGCGCGGGCAGTCGCCGGCGAAGCGCGATGCTTCGGTATAGATGCCGCCGCCGGCGCCGGCCGCGACGTTGCCGTAGAACGTGCAGTTGGCCACGGTCGCGGCGCCGCTGCGGGTGTAAAGTCCGCCGCCATCACCGCCGGCGGAGTTGCCGAGGAATGCGCAGTTGGTCAGGGAGAGCCCGTCGGCCAGGAAGGACTTGCTCCACACGCCGCCGCCGTTGTCGGCGGCAAAGTTGCCGAGGAAGACGCAGTTGATGATGGCCGGTCCGGGCAGATCGGCGAAGGTGCCGTCGTAGATCAGTCCGCCGCCGTGGTCGTGGCCCGTGGGGGCCGGTCCGTCGGCCATTCCGCCGGTCACGTAAAAGCCTTCGAGGATGGCCGTGTCGTCGACGCCGGTGGCGGTGACGACGTGATAGCAGTTGTCCGCGGGTTCGTCGGGCACGCCGACGTCGCCGCTGAGGACGGTGATGTTGCCGGCGAAGTCGCGCTCGGCGCGGCTGTATTCGATGCCGGCGAAGCCGCCGCGGATGGCCACGCCGCTGAGCAGTTGGAACGTGGCCGTTCGACCCCCGGACGCCGGCGGGGTGTAGACCCACGGCCCGCCTGCGACCCAGATCTCGTTGACCAGACTGCCGGGCGCCTGGGCAACGGCGAGGGCGTCTTCGAGACGGTTGAAGGCGTTGTACCAGCTCGAGCCGTCGTTGAGGCCGATGGCGTCGTGCTTGACGCGCAGGATGTAGGGCGAGACGGGGCAGTCCGGGCCCTGGAGGGGGTTGTAAAGGTCCGGGCAGTTGTCTTCGCAGTCGGGGACGCCGTCGGAGTCGGTGTCGAGCACGATGCCGATGCACAGGCCGCTGGTGCAGGCGTCGTCGACGGTGCAGACGTCGTTGTCATCGCATACGCCGCCCTCGTTGACGGGCTGAACGACGCAGTTGCCGTCGGGGCCGTTGGTGTCGCAAAAGGCGATGGTGCATTCGGGTACCGGCGGAATGCAAACGACCGGGTCGCCGAGGCATTCTCCGCCAATACAAGCGTCGTCGAGGGTGCAAGGATTATCATCATTGCAGAGTTCGCCGTCGGCTACGGGGGTGAGGATGTCGCAGTTGGGTGCGGCGCCGTTGGTGTCGCAGGAGGCGACATTGCAGGCGTTGCCGGACGTGGAGCAGTCGACGGGATCGCCGAGGCAGGCGCCGCTTTGGCAGGCGTCGTCGAGGGTGCAGACGTTGTCGTCGTCGCAAAGCAGGCCGTCGGGCACGGGGGCAAGGATGTCGCAATTGGGTTCGACGCCGTTGGTGTCGCAGGCGGCTGTGTTGCATTGGTCGCCGGCGGTGGAGCAGTCGATGGGGTCGCCGAGGCAGACGCCGCTTTGGCAGGCGTCGTCAAGCGTGCAGACTTGGCCGTCGTCGCACGGTTCGCCATCCGCTACGGGGGTGAAGATGTCGCAATTGGGGTTAAGACCATTGGTGTCGCAGGAGGCGAAATTGCAGGCAACTCCGGCGGTGGAGCAGTCGATCAGCTCGCCGATGCAGATTCCGTTGGAGCAGGCGTCGTCGAGGGTGCAGACCTGGCCGTCGTCGCATGTCGTGCCATTGGCGACGGGAGAGATGATGGCGCAGTTGCCCTCGGCCCCGTTGGGATCGCAGGACGCGCGGGTGCAGGGGGTATCGAATGGCGTGCAATCGACGGGGATGCCCAGGCAGAGGCCGTTCGAGCAGATCTCGTCGACGGTGCAGGGATCGCCGTCGTCGCAATCGCCGCCCTCGTTGATGGGCTCAATGATGTCGCAGTTGCCGTCTGGGCCATTGGTGTCGCAAAGGGCGATGCTGCACTCGGGGACCGGGGAAATGCACACCACCGGGTCGCCGGTGCAGGCGCCGCTGAGGCAGGCGTCGTCCTGGGTGCAGGGATCGCCGTCGTTGCAGTCGAGGCCGTCGGGGAGCGGGGAAGAGATGTCGCAGTTGGGTTCTGCGCCGTTGGTGTCACAGGCGGCGGTGTTGCACTGGTCGCCGGCGGTGGAGCAGTCGATGGGGTCGCCGGTGCAGGCGCCGCTCTGGCAGGCGTCGTCAAGCGTACAGACCTGGCCGTCGTCGCACGGTTCGCCATCCGCTACGGGGGTGAAGATGTCGCAATTGGGGGTTGCACCATTGGTATCGCAGGAGGCGGTGTTGCACTGATCGTTGAAGGCGGAGCAGTCGATGAGATCGCCGAAGCAGACGCCGTTGGAGCAGGCGTCGTCGAGGGTGCAGACCGCGTCGTCGTCGCAGGGCGTGCCGTTCGTGACGGGGGTAATGATGTTGCAATTGCCTTCAGTACCGTTGGTATCGCAGGCGGCGGTGTTGCACTGGTCGCCGGAGGTGGAGCAGTCCATGGGAATTCCCACACACTGGCCGTTTTGACAGGTCTCGTCGATGGTGCAGGGACCGCCCTCGTCGCAGGATTGCCCTTCGTTGATGGGGATGATCAGATCGCAATTGGCTGCGGGTCCGTTGGTGTCGCAGGCGGCGTCGGCACAGGTGCTGCCCGAGGTCGAGCAGTCGACGGGGTCGCCGAGGCAATCGCCACCGGAGCAGACATCGTCGATGGTGCAGGGGTTGCCGTCGTCACAGCTACCGCCGTCGTTGAACGGGGTGAGGACATCGCAGTTGGGGCCGTTTCCGTTGGTGTCGCAGGAGGCGATGTTGCAGGCGTTGCCCGAGGTGGAACAGTCCACGGGTTCCCCGGCGCAGATGCCGCCGAAACACATGTCGTCAATGGTGCAGGGGTTGCCGTCGTCACAGGCTTGGCCGTCCGGCACAGGGGTGAGGATGTCGCAGTTGGGTTCCGCACCATTGGTGTCGCAGGAGGCCGTGTTGCAGGCGTTGCCGGAAGTGGTGCAGTCAACGGGATCGCCGAGGCAGACGCCGCCGAAGCAGGCATCGTCGAGGGTGCAAATGCTTCCGTCGTCGCAGGTTTCGCCGTCGGGGACGGGCGTGAGGGTATCGCAATTGGGTTCGACGCCGTTGGTGTCGCAGGAGGCGGTGTTGCAGGTGTTGCCGGAAGTGGTGCAGTCAACGGGGTCGCCGAGGCAGACGCCGCCGAAGCAGGCATCGCCGAGGGTGCAGACGCTGTCGTCATCGCAGAGTTCCCCGTCCGCTACCGGGGTGAGGATATCGCAATTGGGTTCGGCGCCGTTGGTATCACAGGAGGCGACGTTGCAGGCAAGGCCGGAAGTGGAGCAATCGATGGGATCGCCGGTGCAGATTCCGTTGGAGCAGGCATCTTCGAGCGTGCAGATGCTGCCGTCGTCGCAGGGCAGGCCTTCATTGGCCGGAGTAAGGATGTTGCAGTTGGGCGCGACGCCGTTGGTGTCGCAGGTTGCGACGTTGCAGGCGTTGCCGGAAGTGGAGCAGTCAATCGGATCGCCGGCGCAGACGCCGCCGAAGCAGGCATCGTCGAGGGTGCAGACGCTGCCGTCGTCGCACGGTTCGCCATCGGCTACGGGTGTGAGGATGTCGCAGTTGGGACCGGTTCCGTTGGTGTCACAGGAGGCGGTGTTGCAGGCGTTGCCGGAGGTGGAACAGTCGATGGGATCGCCGGCGCAGACGCCGTCGAAACACACGTCGTCGATGGTGCAAGGGTTGCCATCGTTGCAGGGCGAGCCTTCGTTCGACGGGGTAAGGATATCGCAGTTGGGTTCAGCGCCGTTGGTGGCGCAGGATGCAGTGTTGCAGGCATCGCCCGAGGTGGAACAGTCGACGGGATCGCCGAGGCAGACGCCGCCGAAGCAGGCGTCGTCGAGGGTGCAGACGCTGCCGTCGTCGCAGGGCACCCCGTCGGGCCGCGGGGTAATGAGGTCGCAGTTGCCTTCTGGCCCGTTCGAATCGCAGGCCGCGACGGTGCAGGCATCGCCCGCGGCGGAGCAGTCGACCGGTACGCCGGCGCATGCGCCGTTGGAGCAGACGTCGTTGATGGTGCAGGGGGCGCCGTCGTCGCAGGGCGCGCCGTTGCTGCACACGTCCTGGCGCTCGTAGGCGCCGAGGTCGACCACGGCGGCGACGATGCGCGGGTTGCCGGCCAGGTCGGTCGCGGGCAGCGGTTGAACGCCGGGTTCGGCTGCGTCGACGTCGGCGCCGTTGTCGCCGGCGTTGATGGCCGGGGAGACCGGCGGGAGGGTGAGTTCGGGCAGGATCAGTTGCGGGTCGTCTCCGGTGTTCTGCTCGCCGGCATAGGCGCCGCTGCAATACGCACCGCATCCGTCGATGGCGCAATGACCGGGGCTGACGGTGGCGGTGCCCTGGGCGTAGAGCTGGGCGGCTTCATCGGTGTTGAGGCCGCCGTTGTCGTCGTTGTTCCAGAGGATGGTGTTGGTCAGCACGCCGGTGTCCGCCAGGAAGACGCCGCCGCCGTTGCGGCCCGCATGGTTGTGGAACAGGGTGCAGTTGGTGACGGTGGCGAGGCTCGTATTGTCGACATACAAGCCGCCGCCGTCGTCGATGGCGGTGTTGTCGGCCAGGAGGCAGTTGACCAGCACGGCATCGCTGGCGATCAGGCGGACGCCGCCGCCGTGGTCGTCGGCGTTGTTGTCGCGCAGGATGGTGGATTCGATCCAGCAGTCGCTGAACTCCAGGGCGACACCGCCGCCGCCGTTGAGTTCGGCGGTGTTGTTGGTGATGGTGCAGTGGGTCAGCAGGGTATTGGCTACGAGGTCGAAGATTGCGCCGCCGGCGAGGCGGGCGGTGTTGTCGACAAAAGTGCAGCGGTTGTAGGTGGGCGCGGCGTCGTTGTTGTAGACCGCGCCGCCGTCGTCGGCGTCGTTGAGGGTGAAGTGGCAGTCGGTGAAAACGGGAGCGGCCTGGTCGGCGCAGTAGACGGCGCCGCCGAGATCGACGGCCGAGTTGTTGGTGAAGGTGCAGTTTTGAATGGTGGGGCTGCCGTCGAGGACGATCAGTCCGCCGCCGTTGAAGCTGACGCCGAAGGGGCCGCGGGCGTTGCCGTCGCGAATGGTGAAGCCGTCGAGGATGGCGCTGGCGTCTGTGCCGCTGCCGGTGACGACATGGAGGGCGTCGTCGCTGGCGTCGCCGGGCGTGCCGAGGTCGCCGCTGAGCACGGTGGGATGGTCGTCGATGCTGCGCTGGGTGAGCAGCGACTCAGCGCCGGCAAAGCCGCCATAGATGGCCAGGTCGTTGAGAAGCTGGAAGGTTTGCGCTCCGGAGGGTGGGGGCGTTGGGGTCGTGGGATAATAGACTCCTTCGGCCACCCAGATTTCGTTGATGGCGCCGTTGGTGGACGCTTCGGCGAGGGCCTCGTTGAGGGTCAGGTATGCCCGGGTCCAGTCGGTTCCGTCGTTGGCGCCGGGGGGTGCGTCGAGGTCGACGTAGCGTCGTTCGGCGTGGGCATAGGATGCGCAGGCGGTGATAAGCAGACCCATGAACAGGGTTCGGGCGTCGCGGGTGGTGAACATGTGCTGTCGTCTCCCAGTTGGGTGCGCGGGCCCAGCCGTGGGGCCCGCCAAGTGCTTCGAATATGGATCCACCAGATTATCAAATCCGAGCCTAAACGCGCAATGGAATTGCCATACAGGTTGAGAAGTTGCCGAGAGGTGCAGACATGCAATCGGCACAAATACACCAGATTCAAATGCATCATTGGTTTTGGGCTGTTTGGTTTGTCGGCGTGGTGTGCGGGGATCTGCGGGCCCCACCGTGGCGGTGTGGGTTTGCGGATGATGGGGGTTGCGGACGAGTTAGGGGGAAGGGGCGTGGCGATTGGCATCGGCGGCCCGGATCTGGTAGGGCGACACGCGCACGGGGGTGGAGAAGCCGGCGGGCACTTCGATGTCGTCCAGCAAGCTCCTCTGCCAGCCGGTGGCTTTGACGGTGGCGGCGTGGCCGTCGAAGAAGCTGACGTTGAGAGCGCCGCGGATATGGTGGCGGTTCAGGGGGAGGCGATGGGCCCAGACGTGCATGAAGTCCTGGAGGTGGGGACCTTCGCGGGTCTGGACGCTGGCGACGAGGTTGGCAAAAGCGGAAGGATCCCGGTTGTCCCAGGCGCCGGCCTCGCCGGCGCTGACATCCTCCGGGCCGGCGTCGACCATGAAGAGACAGGAGGCGGGATCGAAGAACCTGTCGTCGATCTTGCCACGAAGGCGCAATCCCGCGCGCGGCCAGTCGCTGGTCGTGCACTCGCCCTCGATACCGTTTTTCCAGACAGCATTCCAGGGGCTGGTGATTCCCCTGGGTTGCCCTTCGACGCCGAGCACGTCCTCGTTGACGGCGTAGCTCAACCGGCCCCAATAGCGCGTTTCGGGCGCGTTGTTCTCGGTTCGCAGGCTCGTACCTTCGGGATAGAAGGGGGTGTTGATGATGTTTTTGTCCGAGGGGCAGACGAAGAGTTCGAAGTCGTCGGACTTCGGGCGGTTGGCCAAGGCGGTGCGGGCGGCGGCGTAGTCAGCGGCGAGCACACCCCAGTCGCGGTTGCGTTGAATGTTGATGCCCGCGCCCTGGGCGAAGGCGGCCGGCCAGGTCAGCAGTTCGCCGTTGGGTTCATAGGCGTAGAGGCGGCGGTCGGGATCTACCGAGTTCACGCCGATTACCCCATCGCCGTCGTTGGCGATCAGTTGCATGCGGTCGTGGTGGTCGGCCTGGAAGGTCGTCGCAGCGGTGAAGATGCCTTTGAGATGCGCGATGCAAACGGCGGACTTGGCCTGTCCGCGGGCGTGGCTGAGGGACGGCAGGAGGATGGCGATGAGCAGGGCGATGATGGAGACAGTGACGAGTAGTTCGACGAGGGTGAAGGCACGCCGGTTATCGCCGGGTGTGTGCTTTCCAGGGAAAAGACAATTGTGTAGCGTGCGTCCGGCCATCGCAGCGGTCCTCGTGATTGGATGTGGTCGACTCCGGAAATGCCGGCAAGGCTGCCTGGCGTCAGGATCGGCGCCGTGCGTCGACTTCTTTATCCGGCCGTCCTGGCCTGCCCGCCCCACGGAAGTGGGCCCCATCGTGGAGGCTAAAATGTACCCCAAAGACGCTGCCATGTACAGTACACTTTTCGCGAAGTTTTAGCGCGGATATTGGGTAAATAAGGAAAGCCGAGAACGTCTGCGGGGGCGCGGAGTAGGCAGCCGAGGCTGATCAGAGAAGGCGTAGCGATGCAGTGACCGGGCGACTGCGTATTGGGGTGCGTCAAAAACTTAGTAGTTTTACGTAGGCGTTGAACAGGGTTGGCGGTCGTTGGCCAGTGGTTTGTCGGCGCAGGAATGGTGGCGGGGCGACAGGTTGCGTCAGTGGGTATCGGCCCAGCGTCGCAAGCGGGGGCGTCCGAGTTCATGGAAAAGCATGATGGCGGAGGCCGTGACGGGGATGGCGAGGACGAGGCCGATGAGGCCCGCGAGGGTGCCGCCAGCGATAAGGACGACCATGACGACGATGGGGGGCAGGTTAACGGCTTCGCCTTGCACCAGGGGGGTGATTACCCACGTCTCCATGGATTGGGTGACGAGGTAGACGAGGGACGGGAGCAGGACAATTTCCACCCAGCCCACGTCAGCCATGGCGGTTTGGGCGTCGACGTACTGGAGGACGATGGCGAGGAGCCAACCGGTGCATTGGCCGTAGGGGATCAGACTGAGGATGCCGCCGATGAGGGCGACGACGAACCAGTAGGGCACGCCGACGAGATAGAAGCCGATACAGAACCCGGCCGTGGTGAACAGGGCCACGACCAACTGGCCTCGGACGTAGCCATTGAAGGCCTGATCGACCTTGCGGAGCAGGTTCCAGATGTGGTCGCGCTGGCTGCGCGGGAGGTAGGCCTTGAGATCGGCGAGACGATGGAAATGGGTGGCAAAGCTGACAAAGAGGATGGGGGTGAGGACGAGCACGACGACGATGTAGATGGCCGTGCCGACGGCGACGCCGAGCAGACTCCAAGCGCGGTTGAAGCCGTCGAAGGCGCCGCCGAGGGTGGGTTCGATGGTTTGGACGGCGGTTTCGGACGCAGTGGGTTGCGTGGTGGCGGACGAGGTGTACTGCACGTATTGCCGCTGGAGGGTATTCCAGTATGCGGGGAGGCGCTCGGCGAGTGTGTCGACCTGGGCGACGAGGTGAGGCATAAGCCAGATGACGAAGGCGGAGAGGGCTGCGATGAAGAACACGAGCAGGATCAAGGCGGTGAGCATGCGGGGCAGGTGCAGGCGGCGTTTTCCGCCGCGCACGACGGGCTCGGCAATATAGGCCAGGGCGAGGGCAAGCAAGAGCGGGGCGAGCACGGCGCGTAAGGCGTAGGTGAGCCAGGCGGCGAGCAGGATGAGAATGAGCGCCAGGAGGTCACGGACGGCGGTGATTTCCCAGAGGTGACGCTCGTAAGGCGGCTTGGGTTGAGACGGCTCGGAAGCGTCGCTCACGCTTGCTCACCTTCCTGGTCCAGGCTGCACGCGTAGGTCAGGCTCGCGGCCGAGGCGCTGGGCCAGTCGCCGACCGCTCTGCCGGCTTGCAGGAGGCGTCCGCCGAGGAGTTCGCCGACGCTGGTGACGCCGGCATGGGCCTTGGCGAGGCCGTCGTCGAGGAGGGTGGCGTGGGGGCCGGCGCGGAGGTGGTCGCGCAGGGTGCGTTCGGGCGCGTGCTCGGCGAGGAGTTCGAGGTCGCGATCGCTGAGGCGCCAGGTTTCGAAGACGCCGATGCGTCCGTGATAGCCGATTCCGCGACAGGCGTCGCAGCCGTGGGCGTGCCAGACCTGATCGGGTACCTCGACGTCGATAGCGCGGAGCCAGCGTCGTTCGCGCGGGGTGGGTTCCTCCTGGACACGGCATTGGGGACAGAGGCGGCGCACCAGGCGTTGAGACATTACGACCTGGAGGGCGGCGGTGATCTCGTGGTCTTCGAGTCCCCAGTTGCGCAGGGTGGTGACGGCGCTGACGGGGTCGTGGCTGTGGAGGGTGCTGAGCAGCACGTGCCCGCTGGAGGCGGCGGCCGCCGCGGCGCGGGCGGACTCGACGTCGCGGATTTCTCCGAGCAGGAGGAAGTCGGGATCGAGGCGGAGCATGGCCTTGAGGCCGTTGCGGAAATCCAGGTCGTGGGCCTCGTCGACCTGGAGCTGGGCGATGCCGTCGATCTGGTACTCGACGGGGTCTTCGAGGGTCACGATGCAGCGTTCGAGCAGGCGGAGTTCGTGCAGCAGGGCGTAGAGGGTGGTGGTTTTTCCACTGCCGGTGGGGCCGGTGACCAGGAACATGCCGCTGACGTTGTGCAGCCACTCGTCGACGTGGTCGAGCATGGCGTCGGCGAGGCCGAGGTTGCGGACGTCGTGGCGGAGCTGGCGCGTATCGAGCAGCCGGATGGTCATCTTTTCGCCGCCCACGCAGGGGGCGAAGACGACGCGGAGATCGATATCGTCGTCGTCGAGGGTGTAGGTGAAGCGCGATTCCTCGGGGGCGAAGAGGGAGACGGGGTCGACACGAGTGAGGGTTTTGAACTGGTTGAGGATTTTGCGGCCCAGATCGGGCTGGAGGCTGGCGGCGTCGACCATGGCGCCGTCGATGCGGAAGCGCAGACCGACGTCGTCGCGCTGCGGATCGAGGTGGACGTCGGAGGCGCCTTCGCGCAGCGCGTCGCGGAGCAGCGCGTCGGCCAGGGCCTGGACTTGCGCGGCGCTGCCCGCGGAGGAGGAGCGCTCCGGCGAGGTGAGGGCTTTAACCAAGCTTTTCCCAAGTACGCTCTGCATGTCGTCGATTGCTCCGTTGCGGTTGCGAGGTTGGTTGCCGTTCACGTGTGCTGTCCAGAGCCTTCCGGGCGCGGCGGCGTCGCCCTGATCGGCGCCGGTTGGCTCAGATCAGCCAGTGCATTCTGGGCGCGGCGACCTGGGTCCAGTATCCGGGCCGTCCGTAGAAGTCGTAGAGGCGTCCCTCGTAGTCGCGGTTGACCGGCTGGGAGGGATCGTAGGCCGGGGCCTGCTTGACGGTATCGCGGCTCAGCTCGGTGGCGGCGGTCGAGGCGTGCCAGTCGAACTTGCTGAACCAGTCGGGGGCGAGGAGGACCTTGCGACCGGGCAGCCAGTTGCGGGTATCGACGACGACGTAGCGGATGGACCAGGCCTCGTCGTCGACGATGAAGTCCTCGATGTGCCCGATTTCACCGTCGCGCGCCTGGATGTGATACTTGGCGACCTCCTGGATACTGCGCAGGTGCGGATCGCCGCGTTGCGGGGTTTCGTCATCACCCGCGGGTTCGGGTTTCACCTGGGGTGCGATGGGAGGCGGCGGATTTCCGGCGGCGATGGTTCCGACGGGGAGGACGGCCGGCGGCCAGTATTCCGGCCAGCCGAAGTAGTCGACCACCTCGCCTTCGAGCTGGCGGGAGACGGGCTGGTCGGACGCGACGCCGGGACTGCGTTCGATCTGCTCCTTGGTGAGGTTGACGGGGAAGGCCTTGAGGCTCCAGTCGGGCCGGCCCAGGGCGACCGGGGAGAGGAGGACGCGTCGGCCGGGGAGCCAGGCGCCGGTATCGACCACGAGATAACGTATCACCCAGTGGGCATCGTCGAAGAAGAGGTCGTTGGACTTGCCGATGGGGCCGTCCTGGGCCTCGATGCGGTATCCCTTGAGTTTCAACGCGCTGCGCAACATAGTCGATTACTCCCTTCCGGCGCCGGCTGCGTGGGGCGCAGTAGCGCCGACGATTGGACAACACTCTATTGTGGATGGTAGCGCGGCGGCATGAACGCCGGCTGAACGGCGGGTGACGGGCGTGTCAGTTCGCCCCGCGGGGGCAGCAGCGCTGCCGCCCGCGGGGCAAGACGGTTCAAGTGCCGTCCGCCGCGGATCGAGGGGGCGCGCACGGTTGCGGACCCGGGCCGCCGCCGGCGCACCCGTCGATCAAGCCGGGGCGACGGCGTTGCGTTCGGTGCTGAGGACGTAGCCGGTGCCCACGACGGTGTGGATCAGCGGTTCTTCGAAGCCCTTGTCGACCTTGGCCCGCAGGCGCGAGACGTAGACTTCGATGACGTTGCTTTCGTCCTGGAAAAGCAAATCCCAGACGCGCTCGCCGATATTGGTGCGGGTGAGCACGCGTTCGGGATTGCGCATGAAATACTCGAGCAGGGCGAACTCCTTGGCGGTGAGGTCGATCTGCCGGCCTTCGCGGGTGACGCGGCGTCCGACGAGGTCCATTTCGATGTTGCCGAAGCGGAGGGTGGTGCCTTCCGAAGATTGGGCGCGACGCAGCAAGGCGCGGACGCGGGCGATGAGTTCGTCGAGGTCGAAAGGCTTGGTCAGGTAGTCATCCGCGCCGGCTTCGAGGCCGGCGACCTTTTCGGAGGTCGAGGACAGGGCGGTCAACATGAGAATGGGGGTGGAGACGCGGCGGCGGCGCAGTTCGCGGCAGACCTGCACGCCGTCGTGATCCGGCAGCATGAGGTCGAGGATGATGACGTCGTAGCTTCGCTGAGCCGCCATCTCTTCGCCCTGCCGGCCCGACCCGGTGGTGTTGGCGGCGTAGCCTTGTTCTTCGAGTCCCTTTTTGATTAGTTCCGCAAGTCGTTGGTTGTCTTCAATCACTAAGAAACGCATGATTCATCTCCTGCCAAAGCGTGCCCGAGATCCACATTACAAGCGTTAGTGTTGAAGGGATTGTCAGTTTGTGCAATCAGGCGAGAGGCTTAATCGAATACGACCTTGGTCGTATGAATGCCCGCTGCCTGGGCCATAAGGACGAGTTGGGGGAGTGAATCGGCCTGCATTTTTTCCATGACCCGGCCGCGATGGATCTTCACGGTCTTTTCGCTGATGCCCCATTCTTCGGCGATTTCGCGGTTGGTCTGGCCGGCGACGACGCGCTCGAGGACCTGACGTTCACGGCGGGTGAGGGCTTTGACGCGGCGATGGAGGGTTTCGTGATGGGAGACGGTTTCGCGGGCCCGGCGGTCCTGCTCGAGGGCGGCGCGGACGGCTTCGAGCAGTTGCTGCTCGTTGAATGGTTTTTCCACAAAGTCGAGGGCGCCCGCCTTCATGGCGCGGACGGTCATGGGGACGTCGGCGTAGGCGGTCATGAAGATGATGGGGATGCACACGCCGCGCTGGACGAGCATTTCCTGGAGTTCGAGTCCGCTGGCGCCGGGCATGCGCACGTCGAGGAGGAGGCAACCCGGGTGGTCGGGGTTGTGCTGTTCGAGAAAGGCCTGGGCGGAGGGGTAGCTGTGAGACGGCAGCTTGGCGGTGGCGAAGAGCTGGCCGAGCACCCGCCGGATGGAGGCGTCGTCGTCGACGATGAAAACGGTGGGTTGTGGGGGCATCAGCGGTTGTCCAGCCCGGGTACGGCGTTGTGCGTGATCGGGAGCGAGATAGTGAAGATTGTACCCTTGCCCACGGCGCTGTCGATCGCGATGGTTCCGCCGTGGTCTTCGATGATGCCGTGGGCGATGCTGAGTCCGAGCCCGGTGCCGCCTTCGTGGACGCGGGTGGTGAAGAAGGGGTCGAAGACATGGCGCTGGACATCGGGGGGCATGCCGCGGCCCTGGTCGCGAACCTGGATGCGCACGTGGCCATCGACAGCGGCGGTTCTGACCACCACGGCCTGCCCGGACGTGCTGGCGTGAGCAGCGTTGGTGATGAGATTGAGAACCACCTGTTCGAGTTCGGTGGCGTCGGCGGTGACGGAGGGCAGAGGGTCGGCGAGCTCCACGCGGAGATCGATGCCCGCACGGCGCAGCTCGGTGCGGCTGAGCTCTTCGGCGGCGTGGATGACAGCGTTGATGTCGAGGGGGACGCGTTCGGCCGGACGCTGCTTGGCGAACTTCTGGACGCTGCGGACGATGCGACCGCAGCGTTTGGCGTCATGAATCAGGTCGTCGAGCATCTCGTGGACCTGGGGGTCGAAGTCGCGTTTGCGGAGCAGTTGGGCGGTCATGACCACGGAGGCGAGGGGGTTGTTGATTTCGTGGGCGATGCCGGCGGCGAGGGTGCCGATGGAGGCGAGGCGTTCGGTCTGGCGGAGGCGTTCCTCGGTTTCCACCTGGTCGGTGACGTCCATGGAGATGCTGAGGATCTGCCGGGCGGCGCCGTCGTCGCCACGGGTGAAGACGACGCTCCAACTGCGCACCCAGCGCCATACGCCTTCCGCATCACGCAGGCGGGCCTGCCAGGCGATGGTGTGTTGGCGGTGGGACCGACGGACTGCGGCCTTGGCGCGGTCGAACTGTTCGACGTCGTTGGGGTGGATTTCGTCGCGGAAGGTCTCGAGGTTGAGTTGGGTGGCCTCCTCGACGCTGACGCCGAAGAACCGGGCCATTTGCCGGTTGACGTGGACGTAGCGATTCTCGAGGTCATCGAAGATGCGGATCATGGTGGGGGAGGTGTCGCTGATCTGTTTGAAGAGGCGGACACTGTCGCGCAGGGCGCGGTCGAGGCGATCGCGTTCGACGACGCGGCCCAGTTGGGTGCCGATGCTGGTCATGGCATCGAGCACTTCGGGGGTGGGGTCGGCGATGTCCTGGGAGAAGAACTCGAGGACGCCGACGACCTCGGGTCCGGCCATTACGGGAAACGCGGCGGCAGTGACGAGGCCGAGTTGCTGGGCGAGCGGTGCGCGGGGGCTTTCGAAGTCGCGGTCGATTCCGCGGATCCACTCGGGCTGGCCGGTGGCGTACACCCGGCCGACGAGGCAGCGGCCGCGTTGGGCGCGTAGCTGGAGCGTGGCGGCGCGGAACGCGGCGAAGCGGTGGGGGGCGTGCTCGTAGGAAGCGTCGACGGGGAGCAGTTCGTTGGCGTCGTCGGGGTTGGGCAGGTAGGCGTGTGCGCAATTCCAGCCGGTGTAACGGCAGACCTGAGCGAGGGCGAAGGAGAGGGCTTCCTCGACGGACTCGGCGAAGTTGGCGGCGGTGGCCACGTCGCGGAGGAGGCGGAGGATTTCGGCCTGAGCGTGGACGCGTTCGCCGAGTTCGGTGGCCGTTTGCTCCCAGTGCCGGCGGTTGTGCTCGACGCGGAGGGTGTCGGTGCGGTCGGCGGATTTACGATCACTGGCGTCGAGGGCATTGCGGACGGTTTCTTCCACGGCCTGACGCGACAACGGTCGGCGCAAGAGCGCGACGTTGGATAGGGACTCGGCCGGTTGGGAGAGGCGCGGGAAGGGTGGGGCTTTGTCGGGGCGGCTGGTGAGAATGATGAGGGGGAAGTCCGTGGATGCCTGCTGGCGTTGCAGGGCGGTGGCCAGTTCGTGCTGACCGTCTTCGGTGAGGGCGGCGTCGGCGATGACCGCGGCGGCGGCGCCGCGGGCGATCTCGCCGCACAACCGACTGACGTTTTCGCACGTTTCGCCGCGGAGTCCCAGTGCGGTTAAGGCATGGTGGACGGTATCGCGTTCATCATCGCTGGCGGTCAGGAGCAGAACCCGTCGTACGTTGGCGTCACTTGGTTGATGCGAAACTGACATACCGATCATTCTACAGGCGCACGGCCTGATTATGGGTTCGCCCGCTGCTATCCGGGGGCATGCGGGGCGTGTGGCATTTTGTTAACCCGGAGCCGCCGATCTTGCCGAGTATGGCCGGCGGCGCCGCCCTGACCTTGGTCATGCTACACCGATGCGCCGCAGATGCCAGTCGCCGCTCCTTACCTTTGCGTCAGCCGCGGTCAGGGCAACGCAGCGATCGCGACGCGTTCGGCGTCTGGTTGGCCAGCGCACCGGCGTGCTGCTACGGTTGGACGTCGATGGGCGCATCACTCCAATACACCGGCCGGCCGTAGTAGTCGTACAATCGCTCTTCGTACGCTCGATTGATGGGAGCCGAGGGGTCGTACGGCGGTGCTTCCTTGATTTCGTCGCGCGGCAGGTCGATGTTGACCTGGGCCTGATTCCAATCCACGCGGTCGATCCACATGGGGGACACCAGCACGTGCTTGCCGGGCAGCCAGTTGCGTGTATCGACGACAAGATAGCGGATCATCCAATCGTGGTCGTCGCCGATGAAATCGTCGACATGTCCGATGGACCCGTCGCGTACGCCGATGCGATAGCCGACTACCTCGCGCAAGCTGCGCAGGTGCGTATCGCGGGGCGTCGGGTGAGGTTGGGCATTGGCGGAAAGGGCGGCCGCGTCCCGCTGCACACCGGACGGCATGGCGGCGGGGTCAACGACCGTCCAGTACATGGGCCAGGCGAAATATCGTGCGAGTCGTTCTTCTTCCTGGCGGGATACGGGAAGATCCGTACTGATGCCCGGGGCGTCACGGATCTGGTCACGGGTGAGCAGCACGCGCAAATGGCGGGACGCCCAGGTTGCGCGGCCAACGGCGGTCGGCGAGATCAGGACCTTTCGGCCGGGCAGCCAGGACCCTGTGTCGATCACGATGTAGCGGACGATCCACTCCTGATCGTCGAAGAAGAGATCGTGCAGCGTACCGATGTCGCCGTCGATGGCGTCGATTTTGTAGTTTTTGAGATCTGCCAGGCTCCGAAGCATGATGTGCAACTCCTTACTGCGGCCGGACGCGTTTAAGCAACTCAATGCGCTGTGACCTGACCCGCCAAGTGGGTTTTCCCCATGGCTGGGAGCAAGGTCCCCTGCGTGATGGGGTCGGCGTTTTCCGCCGCGGCCGGCAACGCAGACTGCCGGTTCGTACGGTTCAGCGATTTACCCCCCAATGGCCAGTGAACATCACGGTGCAGGGTGACCGCGTCCAGCGTGATCAAGGGATTGTGGTCTCCGGCTCTGAATGCTGACTGAAATCGGGCTGAACAGGTTGTAACGTCGCAGTTTATCGGCTGCGCATTCGTTACAACCGGTCTGGTCGGAAGGACGGAAAGTGACGAAGTGTGTGGGAAGTGACGAAGTGACGAAGTGACGAGGTGACGGAGTGACGGGGTGGTTCGGCAGGTCGCGACTGTATGCAGCCACGGGGTGAGCGTGGCCTCGGCGGGCTTGGTCGCGACCTGCGCATCTGCGGACCGCCGCGCTTGGACACTTTGGCGTAGGCAGTAAGATGACACGCTACTGACACGTTGAGTTGGAGGCGTCGTTCGCTCCCGGGTGGGTTGACCGGGGCCGGCATCGCTGCTCGAACCATCAAAGAGGAGTGCCTGCGCATGCTGCTGAATGTACATCGATGCTGTGTTCCTGCCGTACGGGTCCTGGCCGTACGGGTCCTGGCCGTGCTGGTTCTGGCGGCTTTTGTTCTGGCGGTGATGGGTGGTCCGGCGAGTGTCGCGGCCGAGACGCCGATCGCCGACTTCTCGTTCCTCCAGTTCAGCGACGTGCACGTGTCGCCGGTTCCGGCGGAAGGGGATGCGACTGGGGCCGTTCGCGGCCAGGGCACGATCGACTGGCTGTGCACCCAGTCCGGCAAGCCGCAGGCGTTGCCCTGTTTTGACCTGACTGCGCCGCCACCGGCGTTCGCCCTGGCGACTGGGGACCTGACCGAATATGGGGTGATGGGTCGCACCTGGCCGGCGTTCGAGCACGCGTTCGCCAAGTTGTCCTGCCCGCTGTACGTTTTGCCGGGCAACCACGACAACACCTGGGTGGCGATGTATCCGCAGATGCGCCGGTTGCACGGCGGCGAGAACTACGCCTTCGACCATGGCGGCTGTCATTTTGTCTGTCTGAGTTCCGCGTCGCCGCAGGAGCCGGTGCCTACGCTGGACGGCAAGACCCGGGCGTGGCTGGATGCGGATCTGGCGAAGGTCGCGCCGGGTACGCCTGTGTTCGTGGCATTGCATCACCCGCCGGACAGCGGGGAGTTTGCGCAGCCGGCGGAATTCGACACGCTGGTTGACCGATTGCGCGATCACAATGTGGCGCTGATCCTCTACGGCCATGGCCACAGCGTGGTCCACAAGTCGTTCGGCGGCATGGATGGGATCATGGGGGGATCGACGTTCGGCAAGCGGGCCGGCTATGCGCTGGCGGACATTCGCGACGGGCGTTTGCGGGTGGCATACTGCTACGATCCGGAGGCGAGCGCGAAGAAGGGCAAGGGCGGGCAACCGGAGGTGGTTCCGCTGGTGGACAAGCCGCTTGCCGTCGCGCGGCCTGAGCGGTTGTGCCGGATTGTCGAGCCGGAGAAGGGGGCGAGCGTCGCAGGCGATACGTTGTCTGTGGCGCTGACGCTCGGTTCCGGGGTCGGCGCGGATGGCGTCGAGCTGCGGATCGACGGTGAGGCCGTGGAGGTGAAACGGGTGGAGGGATCGTCACCGGCGCGCTTGCGTGTTGAGGCGCCGATTGCAGGGCTCACGCCGGGCGCGCACCTGTTGACGGCCGAGGTCGCCGCGGGCGGCGTGTCTGATTTGCGCACCTGTACGTTTCATGTGGAGCGGCCCGAGGTCGAGGTGCTGTGGCGACGCGCTTTTCCTGCGGCATTCAAGGCCGGACCGGTGATGGCCGGGCGGCGCTTGGTGCTCGCCGGCAATGATGGGATGGTCACGGCGGTGGATCCGCGGACCGGCGAGACCGCGTGGCAGTTTGCCACCGGTGCGGAGATTCTGGGAACGCCGGCGTACGCCGGGCAGACGTTGGTTGTGGGCTCCGGCGACGGGAAGGTGTATGGATTGTCCCACACGGGACAGAAGCGCTGGGCGCAGGCGGTCGGCGCTCCGGTCTACGGGGGCGTGTTGATTCAGGACGGTGTGGCGTACGTGGGGGACAACGGCGGGCGGCTGCACGCCCTGGCGATTTCGGACGGATCGCCGCGCTGGACATTTTCACAAGCGGACTTCAGCATTGAATCCCAGCCGACGGCATGGCGCGACGCGGTGGTTTTCGGCGCGTGGGACGGCTACCTCTATGCCGTGAATAAGGCCGATGGTTCGCTCAAGTGGAAGACGCCGGGGCCGAAGTCGAGCGAGGGCAAGGCGGCGCGGTACTACGCCCCGGCGGATTGCGGGCCGATCGTGGTCGACAGAGCATTGTGGGTATGCGATCGCGGGTACGAGCTGGGGGCGTACGACCACGCGGGGCAGATGCAGTCCAAGCAGGCGGCGAAGGCGGCCGGCATTGCGCCGACGGCCGACGGGCGGTCGTTCTTCGTCCGGACGACCGACGATCGGGTACTGCGGGTTGACGGTTCGGGCAAAACGATCTGGGCGCGGTCGGCGCCGGCGGGTCGTTTTCCGATTCCGCCGACCGAGCATGACGGCCGGCTTTACGTGTGCTCGAACGCGGGACTGCTCAGCGTGGTGGATGCGCAGACGGGGAAATCGCTGGGGCGGTACCAGGTGACGCCGGGCTTGTACGTCATGGCGCCGGTGGCCGTCGGCGCCGGCGATGACGCCGACGGAGCGCCGGTGTGCTACGTGGCCGGCATGGACGGGACGGTGTCGGCGGTTCGCTTCCGTTGAGCGCGGTCGGGGGAGAGCCGGCCTCGCGTTCTCTCTGGAACAAGCTTCCTGGAACAAGTCCTATGGCGCGATGGCCTGCTGGAAGGCGGCGTAGTCGGCCAGGTCGATGTCGCCGTCGTCATCGGCGTCAAACACCAGGTTGCACAGCGCAGTGGGGGCGATGAAGCCGGGGCGGTCGTGTGGGCCGCTGGTGCATTCGGCAAAAACCGCGGCGTCGTCGAGGTCCACGTCGCCGTCGGCGTCGTAATCGCCCAACTGGCGCGGCGTGCAACCCAGGTCGCAGGTGGTGCCGTTGCCCTGGTAGTCGTGGCCCAGGGAGGTGCAGTAGGCCTCGGTGAAAATCGGGGCGTGGCTGCACCCGCCGGTGGAAAGGCAGCAGGCGCCGTGCAGGGGGCAACCGTCGGCGTCGACGGCTTCGCCGAGGGGCGTCTCGGGGCAGAGGTCGTCGCAGGCAGGGACGCCGTCGCCGTCGAGGTCGGTGTCGGGGCGTCCGCAGCCGCAGAGCCCTGGTTCGGTTTTTGCGGAATCGTCGGGACATTCGTCGAAGCAGTTGGCGACGCCGTCGTTGTCGCCATCCGTGGCGCAGGTGGTGCCGTTGCCCTGATACGCGCCGGCGAACGCGGCACAAGCCGTGGGCGATTGGATGTCGCAATACGGGCCGGGCAGGCAGCAGGCGCCGTAGAACGGGCAGCCGGTCTGGTCGACCGGTTCGCCGGCGTCGGTGTCCGGGCAGACGTCGACGCATTCGGGGACGCCGTCGCCGTCGGTGTCATCTTCGGACGCGCCGCACCCGCAGGTGAGCGGGGCGGTCTTGTAGGGATCTTCCGGACAACCGTCGCAGGGGTCGATCACACCATCATCGTCGCTGTCGGCCTCACAGACGTCGGGGATGGCATTTGCGTTGCAATCCGGTTCGGTCCCGGCGGCGATATCGCAGGCATCGGGCACGCCGTTGAGGTTGCAGTCGGGATCGCAGGCGTCGGTGCAGAAGTATGCGCCGCCGGGGGTGGATGCGTCGATCTCGCATTCGTCGGGCAGGCCGTTGCCGTTGCAGTCGAGCGCGCAGTCCTGCGTGCAGAAGAAAGGCCCGCCCGGGGTGGCGAGGGGGATTTCGCACTCGTCGGGGATGGCGTTGAGGTTGCAGTCATCGGCGGCCTCGCAGTCGTCGGCGATGCCGTTGGCGTTGCAGTCGGGATCGCAGGCGTCGGGCACGCCGTTGGCGTTGCAATCGGTTTCCAGACCGCACGTGTCGGCGTAGGTGGTGGCGCAGGGTTCACCGGTGGCGTGCACGGTAGCGGCGCAGGAGATGTCGCACTCGTCGGGGACGCCGTTGGCGTCGCAATCGGCTTCGCAGGCGTCAAGCACGCCGTTGCCGTCGCTGTCGCCGCCGGCGGCTAGGTCGCATTCGTCGGGCACGCGATTGCCGTCGCAGTCTGCGGCGCTGCCGAAGTCAATGTCGCACTCGTCGGCGGTTCCGTTGGTGTTGCAGTCCGGCTCACAGCGGTCGGGGATGGCATTGCCGTTACAGTCGCGGTAGACGAGGTAGCGGAGCGACATCTGGATGTAGGAATTGCATCCACTGCTGTCCTCCACGTAGGTCGAGGGAACCATGGTGAAGGTGGCGTCGCCGCCGGCGACCAGGTCGTTGAACACTTCGGGCGTCAGCTCCAACGCGTCGGCCGAGGCCCCCACGCTGCAATCCACGCCGTTGGACTCAAAGACTGTGCCGATGGACTGGCCGTTGAGCAAGACCTCCACAATCTCCGCGGGCGCGTTGAGGTCGCCCTGGGCGATGAAATCGAGAAACACGGCCGATACCGCGGGCTCGGGCGCGGGCACGAAGAAGGTGTGATCGACGCTGAACTCGAGAGGGGCGTACTGCGGGGAAATCTCCAGAACGTAGGGGTTGGCCAGGCGGCAGCGGTCGAGGACGCCGTCGCCATCGCAGTCGTTGCCGTCGAGCTCACAGGCGTCGGGGACGCCGTTCTCGTCGCAGTCGGAGGCTGAGCCGGCGGCGATTTCGCAGACGTTGGCAATGCCGTCGCCGTCGCAGTCGCCGTCGCACTCGTCGGGGACGCCGTCGTCGGTGCAGTCGCCGCTGGTGCCCGCGGCGATGTCACACGCATCGGGCACGCCGTTGCTGTTGCAGTCGGCGTCGCAGTTGCTGACGCAGTAGAACGGGCCGCCGGGTGCAATGCTGGCGGCGTCGATCTCACATTCGTCCGGGCGGTCGTTGGCGTTGCAGTCGCGGCTGAGACCGCCGGCAATGTCTTCGGGATCGGCCACGCCGTTCTGGTTGCAGTCGGATTGCACTTCGTGGGCGCCCATGTCGACGAGGGGCGGGTCGCCGGCGCCGAGCTCGGGCGCGGTGGCGATGTCGACGCGGCGCGGCCAGCGGTCGAGATCGAGTTGCTCGGTGCTGGCGCCGTTGGAGCCGGCGTCGATGCAGGGGGAGTTGTTGGCCAGGTGGAGGTCGTCATCGGCCGTTCCGGGGACGTTGTCTGGTCCGTCGGCGTCGATGAAGACGGGGTCGATGGTGAGGATGGCGTTGCCGCCGAGTGCGCCGGTCCAGCCGGCGATGCAGGAGTAGCGGGCGGAGAGCGTGGCGGTGGCGTAGACGTGAATCTGGGCGGATTCGTCGATGCCGCCTGGATCGCTGTTGGCCCAGAAGATGCTGTTGACGACGCGGGGGCGGGTGTTGGTGCCGGCGTACAGTCCGCCGCCGGCGTCAGCGGCCGAGTTGCGGCTCACGGTGCAGTTGATCAGGTGCGGTTTGCTGCCGGACTGAACGTGCAGGCCGCCGCCGAAGTGGCCCGAGGTGTTGCCGCTGATGGTGCAGTTGTACAGTCGCGGTTCGCTGTTGGCGGAGGCGTACAGTCCGCCGCCGAAGCTGAGGGCGCCGGTGGCGGAATTGCCCAGGATTTTACAGCGGCGGAGGATGGGGGCGGAAGCCGCCTCCCAGTACGTGCCGGCGCCGTAGGTGGCGGTGTTGTCCAGGATGGTGCAGTCCTCGATGCGGGGGGCGCTGGCGTTGCCGGCGACGGCGCCTACGTAGCCGGAGTTGCCCGTAATGAGGCAGTTGCGGATGGTGGGCTGCGCCGAGGTCATGGTGATGGCCGCGCCGCGGTCGTGGGGATATGCGCCGTGGGCATCGCCGTCCGTAATGGTGAATCCGTCGAGCACGGCTGTGGAGTCGACTCCGGAGGCATTGACGACGTGGTAGCAGTTGCCGCTCGGGCCGCCGCCGTCGAGGTCGCCGGAGAGGATGGTGGCGTTGGTTGCCGGGTCGGCGTTGCGCTGGCTGCGCTGGGTTTCGTCGCCGACGAAGCCGCCATAGAGGGCAAGGTTGTTGCGGAGGTCGAAGGAGGCCGTCTGGTCGCCGCCCGCGTCGGCCGGCGCGTACGTGCCGGCCGCTACCCACAGTTCCACCGGCAGGCACTCCGTGGTGGTTTCCGCGATCGCGGTGCGGAGTTCGGGATAGGCGTCGGACCAACTGGTTCCGTCGTCAGCGCCGGCCGCGTTGGCGTCCAGGTAGACGATCAAGGGCTCGCAAACGTCGAGGACGCCGTTGGCGTTGCAGTCGGCGGCGGTCTCGCAGGCGTCGAGGACGTCATTGGCGTTGCAGTCGGTGGCGGAGCCGAGAGCGAGGTCGCACTCGTCGGGCAGGCCGTTGGTGTTGCAGTCGGCGCTGACGCCGGAGGCGATGTCGCAGGCGTCCGGGGCGCCGTTGCCGTTGCAGTCGCTGTCCACCTCGAGCGCCACGTGGTCGATCTGCCAGCCCAGGCCGCCGTTGATTGAGGCGTCGTCAGAGTCGAAGCGCCACTGGATGGTGATATCCTGGCCGATGTAGCTGCGCAGGTCGATCGTGCGGGTGTTCCACGCCCTGGTGGTGAAGGTGGCGCCGACGTCGTCGACGATGGCGCCGTTGATTTCGACCCAGGCGGCGTCGTGTCCGTCGGGGGCGACGCCACGCTCGCCCTCATATACCGAGCAGTAGCGCAGGACGGCGCGCGACGCGGTCGCCGGGAGGTGGATGGTGGGGCTAGTGAGTGCGCCCGCGTTCACCGCGCCGGTGTCGAAATCGCACTGGGCGTCCAGGCCGTAGTAGGCCCAGCCCGCGCCATCGCACACGGGGTGCACGGCGCACTGTGTGGTCACATGCCACAGGCCGGTGGCGGACCAGCCGGCCGGGAAGGCGCCGGACTCGAAATCCTCGTCCAGCAGCAGGACGTCGTCATACGCTTCGCAGGCGTCGGGGATGCCGTTGGTGTTGCAGTCGGTGTCGAGCCCGTCGGCGAGGTCGCAGGCGTCGGCGACGCCGTTGGCGTTGCAGTCGGGTTCGCACTCATCGGGTACGCTGTTGGTGTTGCAGTCGACGCTGGCGCCGAAGCTCGTGTCGCAATCGTCGGGCACGCCGTTGGTGTTGCAGTCGGGTTCGCATTCGTCGGGGATGCGGTTGAGGTTGCAGTCGTCGCGCTGGCCGCAGGCGGTGATGGCCTGGCAACTGAAGCCGGTCAGGGGATTGATCGCGGCACAGGTGGTGTCGCAGACGTCGGGAATGCCGTTGGCGTTGCAGTCGAGGGCGATATTGGAGAAGACATAAGCGGCGCCGCCGTTGAGGCCGGCTGCGCCGACGACGACGTGTGCGGCGTCGAGCGCTACGCTGCCGCCCAGAGCGGCGCCCGTTTGGGCGTCGCTGGTGGTGTAGGTGACGAGCGGGATCCAGGTCGCACTGTAGAGGGCGTAGAGGTAGGCGCGTCCCGCGCCGTTGGCCCGGCCCGGTGCGCCCACGAGCATGCGGTCGCCGTAGAGGGCGATGGCCTGGCCGAAGGCGTCGCCGGCCGACCGGCCGCTGAGCACGAGTTTGTTGACCGGCGTCCACGTGGTGCCATCGCGTTCAAACAGGTAGACGGCGCCGGCGCCGTTGTCGTCGCCCGGGGCGCCGACGGCGGCAAGTGTGCCGGAGAGCGAGACCGCGGTTCCGAAGAGATCGCCGGCCGATCGGTCTGACGCGGTGAGTTTGGTCTGTTGGTACCACGGGGTTCCGCTGCGGAGAAAGACATAGGCCGAGCCGGTGGAACTGTCGTCCCCGGGTGCGCCGATGAGGGTGTAGTCGCCTTCGAGGTCGATACTGGATCCGAACTTGTCGCGGGCTTCGTCGTCGGACGCGACCATCTTGTATTTCTGGGGCCAGCTTGTGCCGTTGCGTTGAAAGACGTAGACGGATCCGGATTGGCTGCCGCCGTCGTCGTCGCTGCGGGCACCGACAAGGGCGTAGTCGCCGTCGAGCGTGACCGCGGCGCCGAATTCGTCGTAGGCGATGGCGTCGCTGGAGACGAGGCGCGCCTGTTGGGCCCAGGCGCCGGCATTGTGGTAAAATACGTACGCGGAACCGGAGTAGGTCCCGGCCGTGCTGTTGCGGGGCGACCCGACGATGAGGTAATTGCCGGCGACGTTGATGGACTCGCCGAAGCGTTTGGTCGCGCCGCTGTCGCCGGCGGACAGGGCGGCGCCGCGGGTCCACACCGCACCCTGTCCGTCAAACAGGCGCACCCAGCCCGCGGTGGCGGAGCCTTCGCCATCAGCGCGGGCGGTGATGAACGCGGCGCCGTTGTCGGTGGCGACGGCGTAGCCGAATTCGTCGCCGTCGGCCGGGGTCGATTCGGAGAGTTTGGCGAGTTCGAAGAGATCGACGGCGTGCGTGGGCGTGGTTCCCAGTGCTAAGACGCTGCCCAGGGCAATGAAAAGGGTCGTGGTTTGCAGCAGAGATTGACGGCTCATGTCGGTCGCTCCTCGGCACACCCCCGGGCAAAGGCCTGATAAAGGCCAACCTGCTGGATATCGGACCTTTTGTTTCTCAAGCTTGAAGGCGGACGGGGGCTGGCAGGGCAGGACGGGGAAAATAGAAGGGATTTGTGGGGGGACATGCTTTGGAAACAGTTCGCCCCGGCCGATTTGTGGGCTATATAAACCTATAGACAGCGGTCACTTCCAGGTCGAACGCTGAGTTGGGGCATGCCCAGGGTTCGGGCTGGGCCGGCGTAGGGGAATCGTCGATGATCGGGGTGGGGCCAGGGTCGACCCCCTTTTTGAGGGTAAGAGGACACGCATTGCAGCGCATGAACTCCGCAGATAGGCGTCAATGGTTGACTGGGCTGTTGCTTGTTGCCGGCGTGCTCGTCAGCAGCGCCCACGCCGCGACACCCGGATTGCGGCTGCGCGTAGGGACGGTGACTCCGTCCGAGACTCTGTCCGACATGAAGGTGGCGTTGCCGCAGGTTCGACAGGTGATTCAGTTCCGGGGCGTGCTCAGTGCGGATCAGCGGGCGGCGTTGGCCGACCTGGGGATTCGTCTGGGGGCCTATCTGCCGCCGAATGGTTATGTTGCAGAGATCGGCGACGTCGATCCGCAGACGGTTCAAGGACTTCCGTTTGTTGCCGCGGTCGGACCGTATCGCCCGGCGTGGCGTCTGGATCCGGATTTGGCCGTGCTGACTCCTGATCGGTCCGGCGGGGCTCGGCTATACCGCCGGATCGCAGCGCGCGCCGCCCTGAGCGAGCGCCTGCCGGCGGACCGGGCGGCGCTGCTGGCTCAAGACCGGGTGCGGGTGACGGTGGCGTCGTTTTCCGGGGAGGACCCCGCAGAGGTTCGCGCGTCGCTGGCGGCCGTTCCCGGCGTGACGCCCGGAGGCATGGTCACCGCGGGCGGGACGGTGCTGATTGACGCGGTCGCGGAACTGGGCGCTCTTGAGGCGGTGACGCAGTTGCCGGGGGTGCAGTTTGTGGAACATGCGCCGGTGGGGTCGTTGCGCAACGCAACGACCGGTCCGGTGGTGCAGTCCGGGTTTCCCGATCTCACGCCGGTGTGGGCTGCGGGGCTGCACGGCGAGGGTGAAATCATCGGCTTGATCGACGCGCCGCCGCGGCTGAGTCACTGCATGTTCAGCGACGTGGTGGACGTCGGGCCGTTGCACCGCAAGTTTGCGGCTTCGCGGCCGATGCCGCCGCTGTTGTCGCATTCGCACGGCACATTCGTTGCGGGCGTACTGGCCGGGGACCTGGGCCTTCCGGGGGTTTATGACGAGAATGACGGCGTCGCCTTTGGGGCGCGAATCAGCTTCAGCGACTACTTCGACGTCGACGACGCACCAACTTCGCTGCTCGATCGTTTCGTCGACGCGCACAATGACGGCGCCCGTATCCACACCAACAGTTGGGGCGACAACTCCTCTACCGCGTACACGGTATGGTGCAACATCATCGACCAGTTCAGCTATGATCACGAGGACGACCTGGTCATCTTCGCCGCGACAAACCTAGCCAGTTTGCGTTCTCCGGAAAATGCCAAGAACGTGCTGGCTGTCGGGGCGACGAGCCAGTACCCCGCGCACAATTATCACTGCGAAGGCGGTGTCGGCCCGACGGACGATGGCCGGCGCAAGCCGGAGATCTTTGCCCCGGGGTGCGGGGTGTACTCGGCGAACTACGCGACGGCCTGCGGTTTGACCAGCGGCTTCGGAACTTCGTATGCCGCGCCGGCTATCGCGGGGGCGGCCGCCTTGGCGCGCCAGTATTTCGTCGAGGGGTTTTATCCCGATGGATACGCTGACGCAGCCCACACGCTGACGCCGACGGGGGCGCTGCTGCGCGCGACGCTGCTGAATGCGACCGAGGATATGACCGGCGTAACCGGTTACCCTTCCAACACCGAGGGCTGGGGCCGGTTGGTGCTCGACAACGCGCTGCATTTCATCGGCGACGCCCGGCGGCTGGATGTCCGCGACGTGCGCAACGCCGACGGGCTGAACCAGGGCGAGACGGACAGTTGGCACGTCTCGGTCTACGACAGCAGCGAACCGCTGCGCGTCACCATGGTATTCACCGATCCGCCCGCCGCGATCGGGACGGCCGATCCGGTGATCAACAATCTGGATCTCACCGTGACTGCGCCCGGCGGGGCCATCTATGCCGGCAATGCGTTTGCCGGCGGGGTTTCGGTTCCGGGCGGCGCCGCGGATCCGCAGAACACGGTCGAACAGGTGTTGCTCGCTGCGCCCGCCCGGGGGGCGTATACGGTGTCCGTTTCGGCGACGACCATCAACGGGGTGCTCGCCCAGGGTTATGCGGTGGCAGTCAGCGGCGCGATCGTGTCGGGGGCGTACAGCCTGCCAGCCGGTTTTGGCGACGTCGACGTCGACGGCGATCGGGATCTGGCGGACTTTGCCGCGTTTCAGTGCTGCTTCACGGGCGATGGTCTAGGCTACGCAAGTCCTGGGTGCGGCGTGTTTGACGCGGACGCCGATGGAGATATTGACGAGGCGGATTTTGGCCCGCTGCGGCAGATATTGGCTTCGCCGATGCCCTGATGCGGCTTGGCGGCTGGGCCGCTCTCTGGGGCGAATGCCTCCTAATGGGTCCGGCGAAACTTAGCGCGATTTAAGGTTGGTAGGGGGTTGCGGTGGACGCGCGGCCGGATTTACACTGCCGACTGGACGGTGCGTCCGAGCGCCACATTTCGGTGCGCATCGTGGGATAGAAGGAGGGAGAGAGCCTGCCTTCGATTCCCAAACACAACTGAATAGACCGTGTTCGAGGCGGCTCGTTGTATGCGCCGGTTTTGCGGATCCTGGTGGCCCCACCCGATTTTCGCGTGTGTGGGGCGATGGGACTGCGCCGGCCGGCGAGCGCCGCGCGGAACCTGTGGGATGGAGCAGGACGTTTAGGGAGGAGAGCAGAGAAGATGAAGCGGAACGCATGGTGGGCGGTGTTGCCGGTGTGCGGCTTACTCGCCCATGCGGCGCACGGCGCGCTGCTCGACGATTTCGGGGAGACGGAAAGCGGCGGGCTCGAGATGCTGAGCAGCGTCAACGTAGGGGTTGCCGACGAGCTGGATGAGTCCGGGCTGTCGGACACCCACGTCGCCACCACGACGCGACTGACGCGGGTGACGGCGACCACGCTCGAGTTGGTGGGTCTGGACCAGGTGCAGGCGGTGATTTCGCCGGTCGCCGGGGTGCTGGATTACGCCAGCACGTCCGGGGCGAGCGGCATGCTGCTGCTGGACTACACGGTGCCGGGAGGCGGGACGGCCATCGACCTGACGAATGACCTGTCGCTGCTCGTTGAGTTTTTGCAATTCGATCCGGGCGACGTCGGCGGATTGCCGGTGACGGCGCAGATTTCCGATGGCACGTTCACCCGGTCGCTGACCAAGTCGCTTACCGTCGCGGGAGCGCAGCCGCTGTATTTCCCGCTCGGGGAGTTTGCCGGCGACGCGGGCATTGACCTGGCGTCGATTGAGAACGTTCGCTTTGAATTCGAGGCCGTCGACGGGTACGGGGCGGATTTCCGCATTCGCGAGATCTCGTCGGAAGATTTCATTCCGGAGCCGAGCGCCCTGGCGTTGCTGGCAATCGGCGCTGCGGCGGTGCTGCGTCGTCGGGGCTGATGGGTTCTTGCGCGGCGGCTGAAGTCAAGAGCCCCGCGGTAGAATAAAAGGCAAGCCCGGCGAGGACGCGTTCGGCGTCTTCGCCGGGCTTGTTTTTGTGGCGACAGGTGCGGCGGCTGACCGGCTGGAAAGCCGCCCGCAGGTAGTGTTTCCACCGACGACGGTTCTGCAGGGCGTTAGACTTCGCAGCCCATCTGAGTGGCGTAAAAGTCGATGGCCCGTTTCAGCCCTTCCTCGAAAGAAACTACTGCGTTATAGCCGAGGAGGGTGCGGGCGGCGGAGATGTCAGCGAGCGAGTGGCGTACGTCGCCCGCCCGCGGGGCGCTGAACTGCGGACGAATGCTCTTGCCGAGCAGGCGGTTGATGCGGTCCACGATGTCCAGCAGGCTGGTCTGATCGCCGCAGGCGACGTTGACCGATTGGCCCTCCGTCTTGGGCAGATCCACCGCCAGCATGTAGGCGTGGACGATGTTTTCGACGTAGGTGAAATCGCGGGTCTGCTTGCCGTCACCGTGGACGGTGGGGGGCTCGTCCGCGAGCATGGCGGTGATAAACGCCGGGATGACGGCCGCGTACTGGCTCTTGGGGTTTTGGCGTTCGCCGAAGACGTTGAAGTAGCGGGTCGTCAGGGTCTCCAGGCCGTAACACTCGTAGAAAACGCGCATGTAGTGCTCGCCGGCGAGCTTCTGCGCCGCGTAGGGGCTGACCGGCTGCGGGCAGATGCCCTCGTGCTTGGGGGAGATTTCGACCTCTCCGTAGCAACTGCTGCTGCCCGAATAAATGACGCGGCGGCACTTGTTGCTCTTGGCCGCCAGCAGGATGTTCAAGGTCCCGGTGATGTTGCTTTCGTGCGTGTCCATCGGGCGCTCGACCGATACGGGCACGCTGGGCAGGGCGCCGGCGTGGAAGATCATCTCGATGTCGCGGCAGGCCCGCTCGCATTCCTCGAGGTGACGCAGGTCGCCTTCGACGATTTCGATCTTGCCATCCAGATGCGCGAGGTTGTCGCGCTTGCCGGTGGCGAAATTGTCGAAGACGCGCACGGCGTGTCCGAGCTCGCTGAAGCGGGTGGCGAGGTGCGAGCCGATGAAGCCCGCTCCCCCGGTTACCAAGATGGTGGGCCTGGCCATGCTGAACTTCCTTCTCGTTGACGTAGGGGCTCCGCTGTCCGTTGGACGTTGATCGCGGACTCCGCCGGGGCGCTGACACGGTCGGGCCATGCTAGGTGGACCGCACAGGGGGGTCAAGGCGGCAGTGCGCCTCCGCGGATACCGGTTACTGCCCTTTGGTACGGTTGGTATCGCGGACGGTTCGTCCGTCAGAACAACTCGAACAACGCGGCTTCTCCCGGCGAAAGCTGCACCGGGATGGCCATCTCGCCGCCCTGGGCCCGATGAACCGGACCGATAAGCGTATCCTCGGCCGATGGGACGTGGACGGCGCGCTCGATCGCTTTGCCGCCGAGATAGCTGGGTACGACCACCACTTCGCGAACGAACGCGGTCGGCGAGGGGTTGGCGATGAGCAGATAGGCGCGCTTGGGATCGTGAAAGCGGGCAATGCGCAACGCGTTTTGCGCGCGGAGCGGAGCGACCGCGTCGACGTTGAGGCCGGCCAGCAGACCCGACCAGCGTTCGACCCGTGCGGCGATTCGTCGGATCATCGCCTGGCGCTCGGGGGAGGGGGCTTCGTCGCTGCGCACGATGCCTGACCAGTTGCCGGGCAGGGCGCGGAAACTGTCGAAGACGACGCCGCCGGTGCGTCCGCGGAGCAGCCCGTTGTGGAATTGCGCGAGCCACTGTCGCACGGCGGTCAGTTCATCCTTGCGGTGCTGGCGGCAAACGATGGTGTGGATGCCGCCGGTGGCGCTGGATGGAATGGCCCTCGGGGACGCGGTCGGCGCTTCGTCGGCCCAGATGCAGATTGTCCGGTTTGACGGCGTGATTGTTCCGGACAGGTCGGCGACGACGACCGCGGCGGTGGTGATGGTCGGCCGGCCCCGGCGGCCGAGTTCCGCCAGGCGCCGGACGCGCGCCCAGGTGAACGCGTCCACCACGTGGCCCACGAAACGCGCGTGAATCAGTGGGCTGGGCGGAAGAAGGGTGGAGGATGAAAACGCGAGCTTGGCGGTGCCGCGCACGTAACGCCGGGCGACCGGGTCGCTGACGATCAGGTGCAGGCCGTGACGCTCGGCCGCGGCATAGACCGACGGCAGGTCGTGCGCGTAGGCGTGGCGGACGATCACGGTATTTATATTCAGGTCGGCCATGCGGGCGAAGTCGTGCTCCAGGGTGCGGGCGAGGCTTGAGCCGGCGGTCGTCGTGGTGGCGACGGAGTACCACGTCGCGATGGGTTGGGGCGTTTCCGCGAGCCGCGGGGCTGCGCCACCCCGTGGCGCGGCACAGCCTGTAACCGTCGCGATTGCCAGCATCAGCGTGAGCAACGCTCCACGTCGGATGAGTGGCCGATTTACATTCCGGTTGACACCACCGAAAAGGCCGGGATACACTCCCGCTGATTTCCTGGATTCTGCTGACGCGGTGCTCACAACGGGACCTTTCCATTGAAAACGCAAACTTCCCTGTTTCTGGCGACGTGTTTCGCGGCGGTGGCCGTATGCGGCTGCCAGAAGAAGACCGCGATCGACGACCCCGACGCCCGGCAAATGGTCGAACTTCTTATGCCACAGCGGGTTGAGGTTGTCGAGGCGTTTACCGGCTTCAAGAGTTTTGACGCCGACGAGACTCCCGACGGCATCGAGTTGCTGCTCCAGGCGACCGATTCCTTCGGCGACCCGGTCAAGATGGCCGGGGTGGTTCGCATCGAACTGTACACCTTCGTTCAGGCCTCGGCCAACCGGGCCGGCGAGCGCGTTTGCGCTCCCTGGGAGGTCACCCTCGTCAGCGAGGCGGACCAGCAGCGCTACTGGAACATGGTGACGGGCATGTACGAGGTGCCGTTGGAGTTTCCTGACGACCTGTCGCCGCGGGATCTGAGTCCCGGCGGGCACAAGTACGTTCTCCAGGTGACCTACAACACGCCGCTGGGTACGCATCTCACTGACGAGTGCGTGCTGACGGCATCCCTGCGGTCCTAGTGGGACCGGGTTTACGGGTTCAAGATCACGGATTCCCGCGGGAATTCGGGGAGGGCCATTGATGAAAACACAATCCCGACTCATGCTGACGGTGCTGGCGGGCGCTGTATTGCTGGCGATGACCGGCTGCGACAAGCTCACCCGGTCGCGCTACGAACTGATCCGCGTGCAGATCGACACCAAGGACGACGTCGAGCGGTTGATCGGCGATCCCACGCATGCGCTGCCCACCCGCTGGCACTACGAGCGGATGGACAAGCACCTCGAGGTCTTCGTCGACTTCAACGAGGACGACATCGTCACGCGCAAGCAGTGGATCGATGCGGGGGCGGCGGAGTGGGACGACAGCGCGCCGCCCACCGACGAGCCGGTCTACGAGCGGACCACCATCCGGCGCGTGGACTGATCCTGCTGGCGGCAGGCTGCTTGCCGGGAGGGGGCCGGCAGGACGGCGCAGCCGGGTTTATTTGAAGAAGCGGAATCGAAAGATCGCCCAGAGCGCGGCGAGCCCGTCGCGCCAGGTGATCTTTTTGCCTTCGGCATAGTCGCGCCCGGCGTAACTGATGCCCACTTCGAAGACGCGCCAGCGTCCCTTGGCCACCTTGGCGGTGAGCTCCGGCTCGATGGTGAAGGTGTTGCTCACCAGAGTCATGGACTCCAGCACTTCTTTTCGGAAGACCTTGTAGCAGGTCTCCATGTCGGTGAGGCACAGGTTGGTGAGCATGTTGGAGAGCAGGGTGAGGAAGCGGTTGCCCACCATGTGCCAGAAGAGGTGGACGCGGTGGGCGTCGGAGCCGACGAAACGCGAGCCGTAGACCACGTCGGCCTTGCCTTCGAGGATGGGCTTGAGCAGTTGCGGATAGTCGGCCGGGTCGTATTCGAGGTCGGCGTCCTGGATGAGGACGATGTCGCCGGTGGCGAGTTCGAAGCCCTTGCGCACCGCGGCGCCCTTGCCCATGTTGTGGGGCTGAAGCTTGATCACCAGGTTTTCGTGGCCGAAGCGCGCGCGGATGGTGTCGTAGAGGTCGCGGGTGCCGTCGGAGCTGCCGTCGTCGACGAGCACGATCTCGCGCTGGAGGCCGGTAGCAACGGCCACGACGCGCTCGATGATGCGCTCGAGGGTGGCTTTTTCGTTGTAGACCGGGATCACGATGGAAAGGGTGTTCATCGGGCGTATTCCTCGGCGGCGTGGCGGCTCGGCCGCCGGGTCTATTGGTCGTCGAAGGCGCTGAAGCCGCAGGCCATGAGGTCCTGGATGTCGATCAGTCCGACGAGCATGCCGGTGGCGTCGACGGCCGGCAGCTCGTCGATTTTGTGCCGCTGCATGGTGCGCAAGGCGTCGGCGACGAGGTCGTCGGAATGGGCGAACTTGGGGGCGGCGGTCATGACCTCGGACATTCGGATGTCGAGCGGTCGGCCTTCGCGATGCAGGCGGCGGAGGTCGCCGTCGGTGAAGAAGCCGATCAAAGCGCCGTCGGCGTCGACAACACAGGCGGCGCCGGCGCGGCGGGGCGCAGCGGCGCACACGTCGTAATATCGGTCAAGGGGGTCGGTGCTCGCCAGCCGGGGGCAGTCGGGGCCGGTGCGCATGACCTCGTGCACGCGCATGAGGCTGCGGCCCAGGGCGCCGCCGGGGTGGTTGGCGGCGTACTGCTCGGGGCGGACGCCGCGGAGCTTCATGACCGTGAGGGCGAGGGCGTCGCCCATGGCGATCATGGCGGTGGTTGACGAACTGGGGGCCAGGCCAAGCGGGCAGGCCTCGGCCACTTCACCAATATTGAGAACCGCGTCGGCCAGGGCGGCGCAGCGGGATTTGGGGCGTCCGGTGATCAGGACGATGGCGCAGCCGATCTGCTTGAACGCGGGGAAGAGGCGGACGAGCTCCTGGGTTTCGCCGCTGTTGGTGAGGGCGAGGATGAGGTCGTCGGGCTGGATCATGCCGAGGTCGCCGTGGATGGCCTCGGCGGGATGGAGGCAGTAGGCGGGGGTGGCGGTGCTGGCGAGGGTGGCCTGGATCTTGTGGCCGACAATGCCGGCTTTGCCCATGCCGGTGACGGCGACGCGGCCGGTGGCAGCGAGGATCATGCGGACGGCACGGGCGAAGTCGTCGTCGAGGTTGGCGTGGGCTTGGGCGAGGGCGGCGGTTTCGCGGTCGAGGACGTCGCGTCCGAGGGCGATGATGTCGCCGGCGTCGCCGGAGGCCAGGTTGGCGGCGGCTTCGGCGGTGGTGGTGGGCGGAGTGGTCATGCGGGCATTATCGGGAAACGGGGCCCGATCTCAACCGTGGATCCGCGCCGCCTGACGGCCCGCGGGTGCGGGCCGCCAGGGGCAAGGCCTCTCCGGGGACGCGGTGCGTCCCGTTTATCGGGGTCCGGCCAGGGGCGCGGGTCGCGGGCCCATGGCCGGGTTGATGGCTGCCGGCTTGGAGCCGGGTCAGAGACAACGCATGAACGCCACGAGGGCGTCCTTTTCCTCGCCGGTGAGCTGGAGCTCGAGGACGAGGTTGAAGAACTCGACGGTGTCCTCGAGGGTGAGGAGACGGCCGTCGTGGTGGTACGGCGGCGAGTCCTTGATGCCGCGGAGGGTAAAGGTCTTGATGGCGCCGTCGGGCATGCTGTATTGGCCGTTGACCATCTCGGGCTCGTAGAAGCGTTCGAGGTGGAGGTCGTGCATGCGGTCATCGAGGTAGAAGGGGGCGGGGTGGCAGACGTCGCACTGGCCTTTGCCGAAGAAGATTTTCTGGCCGAGCATCTCCTGCTCGGTGGCTTTGCGGGGATCGAGCTTGCCGAAGGCGTTGAGCTTGGGGGCCGGGGGGAAGTCGATCATGTTCTGCATCTGGGCCATCATGGAGACCTGGTCGGAACGGTTGGGCAGGTGCACGCCCTTCTTGGCGGCGATGACGTGGTCGCCGTCGAAGTAGGCGGTGCGCTGCTCGAATTCGGTAAAGTCCTCGACGGAGCGCAGGGAGCGCTTGGAGCCGTGGATCTGCTGGTTGAACATGCCGCGGAGGCTGACGGTGTCGAGGCGGAGCCGGGCGGACTGGGGCCGGGTGTCGGGGTTGAGGTGGAAGGCCGCGTTGGTATGGAAGTTCGTGTGGCAGTCGAGGCAGGTGACGCCGAGGCTGGGCTCGGCGACCTTGCGGTCCTCGGTCTGGTTGAACTGCTGCTGGGGGAAGGGGGTGAGCAGCAGGCGCAGGCCTTCCATCTGCACGGGGGTGAGGATGCCCTTGAAGATCTTGTAGTAGTTCTTGATGCTGAGCACCTCGCCCTGGGAGACGTCGCCGAGGTCGGGGCGCGACGTGAGGAAGATGGGCGGCGGAAACTCGGGGGTGAAGCGGGTGGGCAGGTCGAACTCGACGTCAAAGCGGTTTAGGTCGCGCTGCTCCTTCTCCATCGTGGCGTCGATCTGTTCCTGGGGAAAGACCTGTCCGCCGATCACGTGCTTGACGTGAGGCAGGGGGCGGAATCCGTGGGGGAAGAGGTTTTGTTGCTTGATTTCCGCCGGCGTCATTTCGGCGAGCTCGTCCCAGGTGACGTCGCCGTGGAGTTTGACCCGCACGCCCTGCTGGACCGGTTTGCGGCCGGCGGACATCATGACGTCGCTGGGGTTGTCGGAGAGGTCGTAGCGCTCTTCGAGGAGCTGCTGTTGGGCGGCCATCACCTCGGGCATGGCGGCCTTATCTTCGGACATGATGGTCTCGAAATCCTTGTCGATCATGATGGGCATGTAGGTGGCGGGGTCGCCGCCTTCGGCGCGGAGGGGGCTTTTCTTCTGCGGGTTCTTGGGCGGCTGGTCTTGGTTTTGCCGATCGCGGCGGGGTTGCTGGGCGTTGAGGGCGCCGATGCCGGCGACAAGCAGGCCCGCGGCGATCAGGACGATGCAGGAGCGTTGGAAGCGTTTCATGTCAGTATTCCTTTCTTTGAAGCAGGTGGGGTAGGGCGGGGATTGCCCGCCGCGGCGTCCCAAGGTGCTTCGCTGGGCTGAACACGGGCTGAAATGCGGATGACGGGCGCGTAATACGTTGTTTTTGCGCTGTTGCCGGCCCGGTCGGATGATTCATGCGGTGGGGTTTTCCTTTGCGAGGTGGGGCGTCGAGGTTTGTTCCCCAGGCGGCCCCTCGGTTCGCGGATGGCGCAACGCCCTCGGGGGGAGCGAGGTATATTTATCATATCTTTAGCCTCCTTTCAGGGGTCGGTCAGGCGGGGGGCGCACACTCTGCTCCGCGTTGAAACGAGCAAGTTTGCGTGGTCGGCGGACGGCCGTCGATCGGGAACACACAAGATTCGGAAAGGAGAGCAAACGATGAAGATGATGACGAGAGGCAATCGCGGGTGGAGCAGATGGATCGCCTTGTCGGCCGTTGCGGCGCTGTTCTGCGCACCGGCCGCGTTGGCGCAGGACGATGCGGACACCGACTGGGACGACTACGAGTACGAGACGGACGAAGGGCTCCACGAGCAGGAGTGGTATGATCCCAGCGACTGGTTCGACACGGACAACGGGATCGACTACGAGTACGACTACGACCCCTTCTACAGCGACTACGATTACTACGATCCGTACTACTACGATCCCTATTATGACTCGTACGGGTACTACGATGACTACTACGATCCGTACGTGTACGACCCGTACTACGATCCGTACTATCGGTACACGTCGCCTACGGCGGATAACACCACCTGGTATGGCGTTTACTACGGTTGGGACGATACGGACAACAATCAGCGGAACCGCAACCAGGCGGATCGGCAGAATCGCAACCGGACGAACCAGCAGATGGAGCGCAATCGGCAGCGGCAGGCCCAGCAACGGCAGGCCCAGCAGAAGCGGATGCAGCAGCAGCGCATGCAGCAGAAGCGGTCCGGCCAGCGGATCCAGGGCGAACTGGTGAAGACGACCACGGTGGACGTGTTCGGCAAGCAGCACGTGCTGGCGAAGGTGCGCAAGTCGGACGGCAAGTCGTGCGTGATTGACCTGGGGCCCAAGGGCAAGGTATCGCAGCTTGATCTTTCCCAGGGCGACACCGTGCGCATCCAGGGTCGGCGCGGGATGATGGCGGCCGGCCGGATTCACGCCAACGACGAGAGCGTGACGATCGATCGCAAGTGGGCGGGCGACCGTCAGAGCCGGCGGGCGCATCAGACGCAGGGGACCATTGAAAGCCTGCGGACGCGCACGCGCGACGGCGAGAAGCAGCTCATCGCGTACCTGGAGCAGCGCAATGGCTCGCTTCAGCGGGTGAACCTGGGTTCGAAGCAGCACTTGCAGGAGCGCGGGCTCGACCTGGAAGAGGGCGATCGTATCCAGGTGCGCGGCGCGTTCGGGCGTGAGGGACGCTCGCAGATGGTGACGGCCGAGCAGATCAGAAAGCTGGACGAGGGCGAATCCTACGCCCGCGGCTCGATCGGCGACACCATGCGGCGCGGTGATCGCGGCGATCGGAACGCGCGGATGCGCGCCGATCGGAACGCGCGAATGCGTGGTCAGAGAAACCGCGGGATGGATTCGGAGCGCAATCGTCGGTTCAGCGGTGAGGTCACCGATACGTGGACCGAGCGGCGTGACGGCGAGCGGCACATGTTCGTCACGGTCGAGCTTGACGACGGACGGGAGATGGACGTCGATCCCGGCGTCCGCGACCAGCTCGAGGACGTGGACATCGCCCGGGGCGACGACATTCGGCTGCGCGGTTCGACCCGGACGGGGCAGAATGGCGAAAGCCGCATCGTGGCGTCGGGGATGAGCGTGAACGGCAGCGGCTGGCAACGCATTGACTGATGCTGCCGGCAGTGCTGAAGCGTGCCGGACGCTTGCGTGTTCGGTGCGTGGGTTGAGTGGGAACCTGCGCGGGGGCGCGGCGCGCGTTTTCGCGTGAGGCAAGTGGCCCGGCCGACGGCTCTTGGGGGGAGCGTCGGCCGGGTTTTTGATGCGCGCCGGCGGAGCGTGGCGGCGGGGATGGTGGCGGCTGGGGCGACGGATGAGACGGCGGCTGGGGCGACGGATGGGCGAAGTCGGACTGGTGCGGCTGGGCTGGTTGGGTAATTCAATATACGCTTCAAAATGGCTTCGTTTTTTCATTTTTCTTGCGCGCGGTTGGGGGCGAAAACGGCGTTGGCGATAGCGCCCGTTGGGAAAATGGCACTGCGTAAAACGGCTTCGTTTTTTTGTCGCGTTAAGCATGAGGATTCTCCGCGGCCGGTGGCGGCATTGTGCCGCGGCCGGCAGTTTCGCCCGGTTTTCGGGCCGGGGTTGCGCGTTGCTCCGGGACGTGGCCTGGTCCGGTCGTGCCCGTTGGGCATCCCATCATT
>NPIF01001418.1_pt2 | contig 39754 bp, 38 predicted proteins | sample 8637461 | NCBI WGS metagenome assembly NPIF01 (sample SAMN07420641, study PRJNA396082) | bioreactor metagenome | isolation source: sample BR12 brine-fed electro-methanogenic bioreactor BR | place: Japan: Kochi | collected 2016-12-09
TCAGTTTTTGAGAATCTTTTTTTATATTCATAAGACAAATCGAATTTATAATTATTTTATATTTTTTTTAATAACTAGTTGACAATAAAATTCCAAAATGATACATTCCATAACGTGCTCGGGCGGATAGCTCAGTGGGAGAGCGGTTGCTTTACACGCAACTGGTCGGGGGTTCAAATCCCTCTCCGCTCACAATAAAGATTCTCAGTTTTTGAGAATCTTTTTTTTATATTTTTTCCTTTCAAAAATTTAGTTTTAATATTAATATAGTTTTATGAAGAAAAATATATATCAAGCAGAAGGCCACTTAATTGATTCAGGCCTTTTTTCTAAAATAGTAAATACTATATTAAATGAAGGATTAGATTATACAGTTGAAGAAATTGTAATCGGTAAACTTGAGAATGAACAATCTAAAGTAAGATTTTCTATTAGTGCTAAAACTGATGATGAATTAGAAAATATTTTAAAAAAAATATCCCCATTAGGAGTTTATCCTCTTAAAGCTATAAATGCTCAATTTGTAAAAGCAGATAATGATAAACATGCTCCTCAAAACTTCTACTCTACAACTAATCATAGAACTGAAGTATATACTGATAATAAATGGATGCCTGTTATTGATCAAAGAATGGATGCTGTAATTAGAAAAGAAGAGAATAATGTACTTAGATGTTTAAAACTAAGAGATGTTAAAATGGGAGACTTAATTCTTGTTGAAGAAGATAGTGTAAGAGTATTCCCTCCTCAAATTGAAAACAAAAATGATGACTTTTCTTTCATGTCTAACGATGTATCATCAGAAAGACGTGGTGAATTAGCTGTTTTAAAAATTGTAGATCAAATTAAAGAAATTAAAGCAAAAAACGGAAAAATAGTAGTTGTAGCAGGTCCTGTTGTAGTTCACACTGGTGGTGCTGATTACTTAGCCGCTTTAATTAGAAATGGTTTTATTGATGGATTCTTAGGTGGAAATGCAATTGCTGTTCATGATTTAGAATCACGTTTTTATAACACATCATTAGGTGTTGATGTTCACAGTGGTAAAGTAACAGAACATGGACATAACCATCATATGAAAGCAATTAATATGATTTATGGTGAAGGTAGTATTAAAAATGCTATTGATAATGGAGTCCTTAAAGAAGGTCTAATGTATGAAATCATTAAAAAAGATATCCCTTATTGTTTAGCAGGATCTATTCGTGATGATGGACCTCTACCAGAAACTGTTAATGATATGATTGAAGCTCAAGCTCAATATGCTGAAATTATTAAAGATTGTGATATGATTTTAATGCTCTCTACAATGCTTCATAGCATCGGTACTGGAAATATGACTCCATCAGTTGTTAAAACTATCTGTGTTGATATAAACCCTGCTGTAGTAACAAAACTATCAGATAGAGGAACTGGACAAGCAGTTGGTGTTGTAAGTGATGTTGGCTTATTCCTTAAAACTTTGAGTGAAAAACTCGAATGTAAATAATGATTAAACAATATATATAATAAGGGTATTGCCTTTGCAATACCCTTAACTTATTTTAGTATTTTGATTAATTATTATTTCTACTTTCTTTAAGTGTTACATCGTGAGCTCCACCTTCAACAATAGAAGTTGAAGAAACTAGAGTTAGTTTTGCTTTCTCTTTAAGTTCATCAAGAGTTAGAGCACCACAGTTACACATTGTACTTTTTACTTTATGCAGTGATTTTTGAACATTACTATGAAGACTACCAGCATAAGGAACGTAAGAATCAACACCTTCAACAAAGGATAATTTTTTAGCCCCACCTAAATCATATCTTTGCCAGTTTCTTGCTCTTGCACTACCCTCACCCCAATATTCTTTCATATAAGAACCATTAACATTAATTATTTGAGTTGGACTTTCATCAAAACGAGCGAAATATCTACCTAGCATTAAGAAATCAGCTCCCATAGCAAATGCTAAAGTCATGTGATAATCATGAACAATACCACCATCAGAACAAATTGGAATATATTCACCAGTTTCTTCAAACCATTCATCTCTTGCTTTAGAAACTTCAATTAAAGAAGTTGCTTGACCTCTACCAATACCTTTAGTTTCACGAGTGATACAAATAGAACCACCACCAATACCAACTTTGATAAAATCAGCACCAGCTTCAGCTAAAAATCTAAAACCAGCTCTATCAACTACATTTCCAGCTCCGATTTTAACATCATCACCATATTTCTCTCGAACAAAAGAAATTGTATTTTTTTGCCATTGAGTAAAACCTTCTGAACTATCGATACAAAGAACATCACAACCAGCATCTAATAAAGCTGGAACTCTCTCTGCAAAGTCTCTAGTATTAATACCAGCCCCTACAATGTAGCTTTTGTTTGCATCTAATAATTCGTTTGGATTATCTTTATGTGTATCATAGTCTTTTCTAAATACAAAATATTTAAGACGTTGATTATCATCAATAATTGGAAGAGCATTAAGTTTATTATCCCAAAGAATATCATTAGCTTGAGATAAAGTAATTCCTTCTTTACCATATACTAATTTTTCAAAAGGAGTCATAAATTCTTTAATTTTAGTATCAAGACTCATTCTAGATATTCTATAATCTCTAGAGGTTACAACACCTAATAATTTACCATGTTCACTACCATCTTCTGTTATAGCAACAGTTGAGTGACCTGTAGTTTCTTTAATGTGAATTAAATCTTGAATAGTATCGTTTTCACTAAGATTTGAATCTGAAGGTACAAAACCAGCTTTAAAAGCTTTAACTTTTTTAACCATTTCAACTTGGTTTTCAATTGATTGAGAGCCATAGATAAAGGAACAACCACCTTCTCTTGCTAAAGCTACTCCCATCTTCTCCCCACTAACACTTTGCATGATTGCACTTACCATTGGAATGTTCAGTGTGAACTTACTTTTTTCGCCTTTTTTGAATTTTACTAAAGGTGTATTTAGCTTAACATTATCAACAATGCATTCTTCGCTAGAATAACCTGGAATTAATAAATATTCTGAAAAAGTTCTAGACGGTTCGTCAAAAAAATACGCCATTATAAACTCCTACTTTTTGACAACTCATTTTGTATTAAATAAAAAATAATTTCAACTAATTTTGTTATAAAATCTAATATTATTAAAAAAAATGTTGCAGAAATAACTATTTTATATAATTATTCTGCAACATATTTGTTGTTTTTTTTATTATTTCCTATCAAATACTACAATTGTATTCTCAAATGGGTTTAAACTTACGGTTGTTTTTTTAACTTTTGTTGCAAAAGGAGTATAAATACATTCATTCAATAATAAATAATCTAAGTTCAAATCAACTTCAGTTTCATTTTCATTCTTATTTAAGATAGTAAAAATAACCTTATCTTCATTATATCTAGCAAGTATAAATAAATCTTCTCTAATTTCAAGAATTTTAAAGGAACCTAAATTAAATACATCATTATATTTTTCTCTTAAATTACCTAAAGTTTTATAAAGATTTACAAAATCTTGATTCCATTTAGATTCATTCCACTCCATAGGGTAACGACTCATTTCAACAGATCCCATTTCTCCATCTAATGCAACTTCATCACCATAATAAACACTTGGCATACCAGGAAGAGTATACATCAACATTACAGCTCCACTGTATTTTTTAAATTCAAATACTTCACTGTTATTATGCAGACGAGGGGTATCGTGAGAATCAAGTAAATTCATTTGAAATTGAGCTATTTGAGGATATAGTGAATTAAGTTGAGAGGTTAGAGCAATGGTTAAATCTTTTGGAGAATATTCCCTTATCTTCCTTGGAGAGTGTCCCCAATCATTACAAGTAAATCTATCTTCTTCACCCATCCACCTTCTTAGAGGCCTAGAACATCCAACATAATTCATAGTTCCGTCCCATTGATCCCCTTGTAAATGAGCAGCACTATCAATCCAACTTTCTGCTAAGATATATGCTGTTGGATTTTCTTCTTTAATACTCTTTCTAACTTCTCTCCAAATTTCATCATTTAATTGATCCTTATCTTTTCTTCCTAACTCATCAGCAACATCGAATCTCCAACCATCTTGATTAAAAGGAGCCTTTAAGAATTTTTTAATTACAGAATCTTTTCCTCTATATAATAGATCTCTTAATTCTTGGTTATTAAAATTAAGCTGAGGTAAAGTTTTAACACCTTGCCAATATGTGATATCCCCATTGTCTTCAAAATAATAATAAGAAGCTTCTTTTGAAGTTTTATCTTCTAAAGCTTTTTTGAACCAATGATGCTCAATTCCTGTATGATTGATAGAAATATCAACAAGAACTTTAATTCCTTTTTTATGAGCAGAATCTATTAATGAGATTAAATCTTCATCTCCTCCAAGGTTTGGATCTACATGGAAAAAATCACAACAATCATATCTATGGGTTGTTTTAGAAACACCAATTGGATTTAAATATAGACAATTAACACCTATTCCTTTTAAATAATCTAGAGAATCTTCAATACCCTTTAAATCTCCATTATAGAAATCTAAACATTTACCATTTTCAAAATCTAAAGGTTTTTGGTCAAAACTTCTCTCTTTTGTAAAAGCTCCATCAAATTCATACGAGTTATCTCTAACCCCAATATCATTTCTAGAATTTCTAAATCTGTCTGGATAAATTTGATAACAAGTTGAACTACTTACCCAACTTGGAGCTTCAAAATTAACCTTTAGTGCAAAACAATCTATATCACTAATCAAAGCAGCTGTTAAACCAAGTTTACTATAATATAGAAAAGTATCCTCCATCTCTATAGTAAAGAATATAATAGTATCTTCATTTAATGTAATATTTGTTTTCATTTCTATTATATTGTGATTGATGTCTTTAACCTTTTTCATTGATACTCTTGACCAATTACCTTCTTCCTTATAATTAAAAAAAACATTCTTAACATCATTTTTAGATAAAAATACTATATTAATTTTTTCACCCGATTTAGGGTAAAGTGGGCTAATAAAAGTTTTTGATATATTAAAATCAAAAAAGTTTTTCAGTTTATTCATAAATAAAATCCTCTGTTATTTGCGCTATTTCTTCCCTATTACAAAATGAAAACTAAAAAAAAGCAATATAATTATGATTTTTCTATTATTTTTATTATTTTTAGTCTACTAAACCGGTTATATACTTAACAAATTTATAGCTATATATTAATAATATTAAGAAATTTATAAAAAATAAAAAAAATTAAACTTTTTAGTTGACCGGTTTACAAAACCGGTTTAGTATAGGCAGTGTTATTAAATAAGATTTCAAAAAATCACATTTGAAATAAAAAGATTTTTGAAAAAGGAGATAAAATCTATGAAAAAAAGTTTAGTTCTATTAACTACTCTATTAGCATTAAGTACTTCATTATTCGCACAAGGTGCAGATGAACAAAAAGACGAAGTATACTTCTTAAACTTCAAACCAGAAGTTGCTGAAGTTTATTCAGAAAAAATTGCTCCATCATTTGAAGAAGAAACAGGTATTAAATTAAAAGTTGTCACAGCAGCATCTGGCACATATGCTCAAACTCTAAAAAGTGAAATGGCAAAAAGCAACCCACCTTCAATTTTCCAAACTAATGGTCCTGTTGGTTTAGCTGCTGATAAAGACAATGCAATGGACTTAAGTAACACAGAGTTCTATTCGATCTTAGGCGACAAATCAATGGCTCTACAAATTGATGGATACCCTGCAGCTGTTCCATATGCTGTTGAAGGCTATGGTATTATCTATAACGAAGAAATCATGAATAAATATTTCAAACTTTCTTCTAAAAAAACTAGTGTAAATAGCATGGAAGATATCAACAACTTTGCTACATTAAAAGCTGTTGTTGAAGATATGCAAGCTAACAAAGCTAATTTAGGAATCAAAGGTGTATTCGCATCAACTTCAATGAGTCCTGGTAATGACTGGAGATGGCAAACTCACCTAGTTAACATGCCTCTATGGGCTGAATTTAAAGAAATGGAAGGTTATAATAGTACTTTAGAAGCAGGACTTGCTGCAAGCACAACTCCTTTCAAATATGGTGATAACTTTAAAGCTTTATTCGATCTATATTTAAACAACTCAACAGTTGCTAAAACTTTAATTGGTGGTAAGAGCGTTGATGATTCAATGGCTGAATTTGCACTAGGTCAATGTGCAATGGTTCAAAATGGTAACTGGGGTGCAGGTCAAATCTTAGGTGTTCCTGGTAACAAAGTAGCTCCTGAATCAATTAAATTTATCCCTCTATACATGGGATTAGAAGGAGAAGAAGGCCAAGGTCTTTGTGTTGGAACTGAAAACTATCTATGTATCAATAACAGTGTATCAGATGCAGATAAAGCTAATGCAGATAAATTCTTAACATGGTTATTCTCATCAGAAACTGGTAAAAAATTCGTACAAGAAGATTTAGGATTCATCACTCCATTTAACACATTCTCAGAAAGTGAAATGCCATCTGATCCTCTAGCAAAAGATGTAATCAAATGGATGAACAAAGACGGTGTATCAAGTGTTTCTTGGGCTTTCAATGCAATGCCTTCACAAGAATTCAAAAACAACTTCGGTGCTGACTTATTACAATATGCTCAAGGCTCAATGTCTTGGAACACAGTAGTTAACAATTATGTAAACAACTGGGCATCAGAATATAAACTAGCTAATAAATAGTTTATAAGTAAATAAGCTGCTTAACTAAAATAGGCAGCTTATTCTTTAAAGAAGTAAAACTTAAGGAAATTTTATGCAAAAAGCTTTAAAAAAATATTTCGCTTTATTTGCTTTACCAGGATTAATTTGCTTTGCTATTGCGTTTTTCATCCCAATGATTATGGGTATAGTATTATCATTTTGCGAATTTACTGATGTTACAAATGCTACATGGGTAGGACTTGAAAACTATAAATATGTATTCTTAAATGGTGAATTTACTACAGCACTTATATTTACTGTTAAATTTACCATAGTCAGTGTTATCTCTATTAATCTTATAGCTTTCATACTAGCTTTACTATTAACAAGAGAAGTACCAGGTACAAATGTTTATAGAACAATATTCTTTATGCCTAACTTAATTGGTGGAATTGTTTTAGGTTGGATTTGGCAACTAATCTTAAACGGATTTTTATTACAATATGAAGCAACTTTAGTCTCTGATCCAAGATATGGGTTCTGGGGTTTAGTAATATTAATGAATTGGCAAAATGTTGGTTATATGATGATTATTTATATTGCAGGTATCATTAATATTCCAAAAGAATTGATTGAAGCGGCACAAATTGATGGAGCAAGCAAAAAAGATACATTATTCAATATTACAATCCCATCAATTATGCCTTCCATCACAATTTGTTCATTCTTAACTTTAACTAATGGATTTAAATTATTCGATCAAAACTTAGCACTTACTAATGGGGGACCTGGAAAAACAACTGAAATGCTAGCTTTAAATATTTTTAACACATTTTATGGAAGAGTTGGATTTGAAGGTGTTGGCCAAGCAAAAGCTGTAGTTTTTACAATAATAGTTGCAGTAATTGCATTAACTCAATTACATTTTACAAAAAGAAAGGAGGTAGAAGCATGAGTCAAGCTGGTAAGAAAAAATCAACAACCTATATATTAATAGCTGTATTAGTACTTTTATCAATTGCCTTTTTAGCACCTATTGTAGTTGTTTTCTACAATTCATTTAAGTTCAAGTTCTTTATAAATGATCAACCCTTTGCACTACCTTTTAAAACTGATATGTTTGCCGGATTTACAAACTATGATACAGGTATTAATAAAATACATTTCTTTAGAGCATTTGGATACTCTCTCTTTATTACAGTTTTTTCAGTTATTGCAATTTCAATTGTCACAAGCATGTTAGCATGGTATATTACAAGAGTAAAAACTAAGTTTACTTCAATTGTTTTTTCACTTTTAATGTTTAGTATGATAGTACCTTTCCAAATGGTAATGTTTACAATGAGTAAAACAGCTAATTTATTACATTTAGATAATCCAATTGGAATTATAGTATTATATGCTGGTTTTGGTTGTGGTCTTGGCACTTTCTTATTTTCTGGATTTATTAAGAGCATACCAGTAGCATTAGAAGAAGCTGCGATGATTGATGGAGCAACTCCTGTTGTAACTTTTTTCCAAGTTGTACTTCCAATGTTAAAACCAACAGCAATAACAGTTGCAATCTTAAATACTATGTGGGTATGGAATGACTATTTATTACCATATTTAACAATTGGGAATGATTATAAGACAATTCCAGTTGCAATACAATATTTAAGAGGTGGTTATGGAGCAGTAGACATGGGTGCTATGATGGCTATGTTAGTATTAGCTATGATACCAATAATAATCTTTTATTTGTTTGGACAAAAATACATTATTAGTGGAGTTGTATCAGGAGCAGTAAAAGGGTAATATATAAAGAAAATAATTAATTTTGGGGAATAAAAATGGGACAAAAGAGAACTACAATCATAGATTTAGCAAGAGCATGTAATGTTTCTAAAACAACTGTTTCTTTCGCCTTTAATAATCCAGAAAGAATTGGAAAAGAAACATATAATTTAATTATGGAAAAAGCTAAAGAACTTGATTATATACCTAACCCTACAGCTAGAAACTTTAGTCTAAAAACTAAACAAACTATAGGTTTTCTTTTGCCTCAAAATTTTGAAGGAACACTCAGCAATCCATATATTACAGAAGTAATCCAAGGCATTGGCAATATTTGTAGTGAAAATGATTTCACTCTTACTCTAATTCCACCTTCAAATGGAAGTATTAATGATGCAGTATTTAAAATTTCAGTTGATGGAATTATTGCAATAGGTATAAATGTTGAGATGGAAGTAGTTGAATCATTAAAGAGAGTTCAAATACCTTTTGTCACAGTAGATGGACACCCAGGTGAAAATATGTCTTCAATTAATATTGATGATGAAAAAGCCTCCTATGAATTAATGAAAAAAGTATTGGAATATGGCCATAGAAAAATTACTATTGTTAAATTAAGAGAAAATGAATATGAAAAAAACTCTAAATTTTCAAGCATAACAAAAAAAAGAATAAAAGGTTTTGAAAAAGCTCTTAAAGAATATAATTTATCTTTAGATAGTGCTTCTTTAAACACTTATGATGAAGAATGTACAATAGAAGCTGGTAAAAAAATTGCAAAAAGAATAATTGTAGATGGAATTAATCCAACATGTGTTGTTTGCATGAGTGATGTTATGGCTATAGGGTGCATTTCATATTTTAAACAACAATCATATAACCTTCCTGATGAAATATCAGTTGTTGGTTTTGATAATATAGAGAGTTCTACAATTATAACACCTAATCTAACTACAATAATGCAAGCATCTATTGAAAAAGGTGAAATTGCTGCAAAAACTCTATTTAAATTAATTGATGGAAAAACTTTAGATAAACTTCATCAAATATTACCTCATAAATTAATTTTAAGGGATTCTCTTAAAAATATTAGTTAGGAAAATTATGAATTTACAAAAAAGAAACAACGGTATTCTACTACACATTACATCTCTTCCTAGTAAATATGGAATTGGAGATTTTGGCAAAGAAGCCTATGCTTTTATTGATTTTTTAAAAGAATCAAAGGTTGGATATTGGCAATTACTTCCTTTAGGACCAACAGGTTATGGAAACTCTCCATACTCTCTAAGAAGTACTTTTGCAGGAAATGAAAATTTAATTAGTATAGACTCTTTAATTGAAGATGGGTATTTAAATACAGAAGACAAAAACATATTTAATTCAATTAAAGAAGGATATATAGATTTTAACTTTGTTGACAAAGTTAAAAGACCTCTCCTTTTTAAAGCTGCTGATAATTTCATAGCACTTAATAAAGAAGAAGAAAATTATCAAGATTTTCTAAAAACTAACGCTTTCTTTCTAGATGACTATGCTATCTTTATGGCATTAGTAGATTATTATTATGATGCTAGATGGTATAGCATCTGGGATGAAAACTTAGGAAATAGAAATCAAAAAGCCCTAAAAGAAGTGAAACTAAAATTGAAAAATGAAATTGAAAGATACAAAGTCTTACAATATTTATTCTTCAAGCAATGGTTTAAATTAAAGGCATACGCAAATAATAATGGCATTAAAATAATTGGGGATTTACCTATCTTTGTTGCTAGTGATAGTGTGGATACATGGGCTAATTTAAATCTATTTAAAACAGATGAGAATCATAAATTTAATAAAGTTTCAGGTGTTCCACCTGATGGATTCACTGCAGATGGTCAATTATGGGGTACTCCTGTATATAATTGGGAAGTTCATAAAAAGAATAATTTTAAATGGTGGATATCAAGAATAAAACATCAATTACAACTATATGATGTAATAAGAATTGATCATTTTAGAGGTCTTGAATCTTATTGGGAAATCCCTTCAACTGATTCTACTGCTAGAAATGGTAAATGGGTAAAAAGTCCCGGTCAAAAACTATTTAATGCAATCAAAAGTGAGCTGGGAAACAATCTTCCAATAATAGCAGAAGATTTAGGCTATCCCTCTAAAGACGTTGAAACACTAAGAGAAAGCAATAATTTCCCAGGCATGAAAATTGGTATTTTTGGATATGATTGGGATGAAAACAATCAATTTAATTTTGAAAATATGGATTTCCCTGATAACTATGAAGAAAACTTTATTGCTTATCCCGGTACTCATGATAACCAAACAATTTTAGGATGGTATAAAGATTTATCAAAAATTAAAAAAGATGATCTTTACAGATTATTTAATTTTACTGAAGATAATATTGTTAGTGAAATAATACAAAATTTATATAAAAGTAAAGCTAATATTGTAATTTGCCAAATTCAAGATTTGTTAAAATTAGATGATAGCGCAAGAATGAATACCCCTTCTACTTGCGGACCTTTCAATTGGTCTTGGCAGCTTAAAAGCAGTCAAGAATATGACGATATCAAAAGCTTACTATTATTATATAATAATAAATATAATAGATAGTAAAAAACTATTATAATAATACAAAAACTATATAATCCATTAAATATTTAATTACTATTTAATGGATTTTATTTTCTTAAAATGAATATATTATTGTTGATTTATTGAAGTATTATTTATTCTATCTACAATATCTAGAGAAACCTTATGAATACAATTTTTACCATTAGATTTAGCTTCAAACATAGCAATATCAGATAGATTAATTATCTTATTTAGTTCATATATATTAACCTCATCGGTATTTAAATAACCTATACTTGCACTTACTTTACGTTCAATGTTTTTATATATAATTGGTTCATTTATTTTATTAAGTAAAAACTCTCCTATTTGTTTTTGATAATTTGGTGATATAATTAAAAATTCATCTCCTCCCATTCTATAAATATTACTATTTAAAAAAATTTCACTTAATCTATTAGCAATAATTTTTAAAACTTCGTCCCCTACTGTATGACCATAATTATCATTTATAAATTTAAATTCATCTAAATCAATAAAATAAATTCTTTTTCCTTTTAAATTGTCATTTAATTTATAATCTTCAAAAAGAGCATTTCTATTTAATAATTTTGTTAAATTATCAGTTCTAGCTTGTTTGGCAAGTTCAATATTCTTCTTGATTTCAATATCAATAATATTTTGAGAAAAACGATTAACAATCATATCATATATTCCTATAACAGTTAAAAGTCCTAATAATCCATCTAATAAAATAATAAAGGCGTCGTAACTATAATCCATAAAATTATCTGATGACTCTTTTCTTATAATTACATTTAGAAACCTAAGAACACAATAAACAAGATATAAAAAATTAATCGGTAACATAATAGTTCTTTTATTTAAATTCTCACTAACTTTTATTATAAACAATATAATAATCAAGCGAACTAAAGCAGAAAAAGTTAAAGAAATTATAATTCTTACAGAAACAATTGGAACTATATAAGTAAAAAAAGCAAAACTCAAAGTATATATTATTATCACATATATGCCATACCTGATTTCAACATTTATATAATAAAATCTTATAATACCATAAAGAAGTAATAATTGAGCATAAAATATTAATCCATTTGCTATAACAATAGATAAAAAACTTGGAAGCATTGATCTAAAAATCATCAAAGAACCACCAATTGAAATTAATAAATAATGAAATACAAACGAATAATTATCATTTAACGTATTTTTATACCTTTTCATAATAAAAAGCATTATACATAAACCTAGTAAATATGATATTAGGGTAACTAATAATGAACCTGCCATATCAAATTTAAACATAAAATCTCCTTAATTTTCTACTAATATTGCATAATTTAATCACTATAATGTTTATTAACTTGTTTAACTAATTATCAGTATTATAACATAATTGTTATTTCTGTCTTCTTTTTTTTTAAAAGCCCAAACAGTATTGATATCTATAAAAAATTATTATCTAAAATATTGATAAATTTTATTGAATAATTCAAGTGATAAAAAAGAGCAAGTATTTTCACATATTAATATTATTATTGTTCAATTAACTTATTGATGATAGAATACAAGACATGGAACATTTAACTAAAATAAACAAAACCAATAATAATGATTTAATAGATATAACTAATTTTAATGAAGAAAATTATTTAGAATATGATTATTATCGTATTGTTAATCCTATAACAAAGGAAGTTTTTAAATACGAAAATAAAAAATTAACAAAAATTCCAAATTTTAATTGTTATGATATTTGGCAAAATGGAAAAAGCTGTGATTATTGCGTATCTGCTAATGCTTTAGTTGAAGGTACTTCTAAAAAGAAACTTGAACAAATTAATGGTGAATTATTTATGGCTAAAGTATTCCCTATTATGATAGAAGAAAAGAAGTACATAATTGAACTTTTTCAAAATATTGGTGAAAGTTATATAAAAACAGATAATTCAAATGTAAAACTATCTGAATTAGTTTCTCAAATGAATCACTTAGCAACAATTGAAAGCTTTAGTGGACTATATTCTCATGGTTTTATGTTTAATAAAACAATGGAAATAACAAGAGAAAATATTTTACCGGTTTCTTTATTATGTATGGATATCGATAAGATGAAATTTGTAAACGATACCTTTGGCCATTTTGAGGGAGATAGACTTATTAAGGCTATTTCAAATGAATTAATTAAACTTAATAGTAATAATATTTTTGCAGGAAGAACTGGAGGTGATGAATTTCAGGTTATATTTGTTGGATATAATGAAAAGGATGCCTTTGAATATTCAAAAAATATTTTAAAAAATCTAGAAAAAATTCCTATTAAAGAAAATTACTTCGGCTCAACTAGTTGGGCTATTGGGGAAAGAAAAGATTCTCAAAGTCCAAAAGATTTCTTAGATTCAGTTGATGCAAAAATGTATGTAGTTAAAGCTGAACACCACGCCGTTAGAGAAGATTAAATAAATGCCAGTTTGTATAACTGGCATTCAATTTTTATAAACATTTAATAATTATTTATTTAAAGCAGCTTTAACATCAGCTAAAACTTTTTCAGGAGCTTGATTTGAATCAATATCAATTAATAATCCTTTTTCTCTGTAATAATTGATTAAAGGTTCAGTTTGAGCTTGATAAACTTCAAGACGGTTTAAAATTGCATCTTCTTTATCATCATCTCTTTGAATTAAAGCTTCACCTGTTTCATCATCAATTCCTTCAACTTTTGGAGGATTATAAATTACATGATAAATTTTACCTGTACTTTTACACATTCTTCTACCAGATAATCTTTTAATGATTGTTTCTCTGTCTAAAACAAAGTTAATAACAGCATCAATTTCTTTCATTTCTGCTAAAGCGTCTGCTTGATTAATAGTTCTTGGAAAACCATCTAATATAAAGCCTGCTTTTGCATCATCATTTGTAAAACGATCTTCAACCATTTTAATTGTTACGCTATCAGGAACTAATTCGCCACTTGCTAAAATAGCTTTAACTTCTTTTCCTAATTCTGTTTCATTTTTAATATTATATCTGAATAAATCACCAGTAGAAATATGAGGAATATTAAAATCATCTTTTGCAATAGCTGCAATTGTACCTTTACCTGCTCCAGGAGGGCCTAAAAAAACTAAATTCATAATTCTATTTTAAGAGTAAACTCTTTTCTCCTTACTAAATTTTAATAACTTATTATAATCTAGTAAAAATTTTAGATTCTAGCAATATATAAAAGAAAATATATATTAGGTTTTTGTTTTTGATTGTTCTAATTTAGTAAATCCTAGGTTGTAAAAATGATATGTATAGAGTATCATAAGTTTTCAGGAGTAGTTAATGAATAAAATCGTTTTACACGCAACTGACTTAGATGGTTATCTATTAGATGAAGATAAACTTGCAATTGAAACTGTAAGAAAAATGTATGATACATCATTAGAAAATTGTCAAATAATTGATCAAAGTACGGATGAAGAAGAAATTACAAAAGCAACAGATAGACTTGTAAAATCTGCTTCTCAAATTGGTGCCTATTTAAAAGAGTTTTGCTCAAAAGAACCTAATATTCATGTATATTCATTTGAAACACCAAAAGAATTACATGGTCAAGCTTCAAGATTAATAGCAAAATTAAGACAACCAAAAACAAGCCATGAAGAATTCTTATATTATATCCAAAGAGCTTATGAAATGATGTTTGCTCATGTTTACTGTGATACAGCTCTTCCTAATAAGAGATCTTTAATTACAGAAACCCCTGTTACAATTCCAGTTAGAAACTATGCAGCTCATAAAATACCTAACATTGACCAAACTGTAGAAAATACTGTTATGTGTGTAATGCTTAGAGGTGCTCTTTTACCTTCTATGATTATGAGTAAAGAAATTCAAGATTATAGCTCTAATGATTTCATCACTCCATTTGCTTTATTTAAAATCAAAAGAGATGAATCAAAAAAAGAAAGTAATATGGATTATATCTTAGATTTGGATAAGAGTTATTTTAATTTAGAAGATTTAAATGGAAAAGATTTAATTTTTGCAGATCCAATGAATGCTACAGGTGGGTCCCTTGTAACTATTGTTAGATATTTAAAAGATGAAGGAGTTAAACCAAAATCTATTAAATTTATTAATGTTGTAAGTGCATTTAAAGGAGCAGTTAGAATCTGTAGAGCAATACCTGATGTAGAAGTTCATACATTATGGATGGATCCAATTCTAAATGAAGCAGCTTATATCTTACCAGGACTTGGTGATGCAGGTGATAGATTGAACGGTGAAGATGGAGAGAAACCTAGAAACATGATACAATTACTTGCAGATTATGGTGCAAATATTACTAACTTATATAGAAATCAAGTTAGAGAAATTGAACAAACTGTTTTAGGAAAATAATAAATGATTTACAAGAGACATAAAATATTTATGTATATACTAATTATATATAGCTTATTTTTTGTCTCTTGCAACACTTTAAATACAACTTCATATAAAATAGATGAGTTGCTCTATGAAGCAAATATAATGGCTCAGAATAAAGATTATGAAAAGGCCATCACTACATATAATCAAATATTAGAACTTGATGAATTCAACCAAAAAGCTTTATATAATAAAAGCTTCATTTTATTTAAAAGTAAAAACACTTTAGAAGCAATATCTTCTGTTAATCTTCTTATTGAACATTATCCCAATAATATAAAAGCATATAAGTTGAAAGCTGATATATACTTATACAATAATGATATAGAAAATGTAATAAAAACATATAACTATATATTTGAAATATATCCAAATCTATATGATTTACGTAGCGAATTTATAGAGATTCTTATTGATAATTATAATAATGATAGCATAATTCAATCAAATTTATATGATAATGCTATAATTTTAGTAAATAATAATATAAATAATGATATAGCAACAAAAGCTTTATATCTATTAAATAAAGACAATAGAGAATATTCTTTATTATTATATTTAAATAATAAAAAAGCTTGGGAAGAATTTAACACCCCAAGCCTTGATAGTGAATAATATTATTATATTAAATTACCATATTCATAGCTGCTCTTACTTCAACTAAAGTTTGTTGAGCTTCTTCTCTAGCTTTATCAACACCTGACAATAATACTTGTCTAATATATTCAGGGTCTTGTTCTAATTGAGCTCTTCTTTCTCTAATTGGTTTGAAATATTCATTAACAGCTTCAGTTAAAGTCTTCTTTAACATCCCTCCACCACCGTTTCCAATGCTTTCAGCAATAGTTTTAGGATCTTCTCCTGTGCATAGTCCTATTAATTCTAATAAATTTGCAACTTCAACTCTATTTTCAGGATCATATGTAATAAATCTTTCTGAATCAGTTTTTGCCTTTTTGATTAATTTTGCTGTTTCATCTTCACTTGAAGATAAGAAAATTGCATTATTACGACTCTTACTCATTTTTTGAGCACCATCTAAACCTGCTACACTTGGAGTTTTACTTAATAATGCTTGAGGTTCTGGAAACACTGGTCTTTTTTTACAATATTTCTCATTAAATCTTCTTGCAATAGTTCTTGTCATTTCCAAATGAGGTAACTGGTCCTTGCCAACAGGAACAACATCACCTTTACAAAATAATATATCACAAGCCTGATGTATTGGATAAGTATACATCCCTGCATTCACTTTTTTTAGTCCAGCTGCATTAATTTCTTCTTTTACTGTTGGATTTCTGCTTAATTCAGAATTTGATACTAATGTCAAAAATGGAAGCATTAACTGATTTAACTCTGGCACATAGCTATGTGGGAAAATAGTAATATCTTTAGATGGATCTAAACCAACTGACAAATAATCCATAGTTAATTGTTTCGTAAATTGAGAAATTTCTGAATGAGCATCATGGTCTGTTAAAACTTGATAATCAGCTATTACTATAAAAGTAGGAACTCCTAGATTGGCTAATTTTACTCTATTTTGTAAAGATCCGAAATAATGCCCTAAATGCAATCTTCCAGTAGGTCTATCCCCTGTTAATACTTTATGTTTTTTTGGATTTTCTAGTATTGATTTTTCTATCTTTTTGCTTTTTTCTAAAGCAACTTCATAAGTATCCATTATAATCTCCCAATAATTATTTTTGTTTACTATCTGTAACATAAAAACCACTACCTTTATATAATACGGTAGCAGCTTTAAAGTTTTGCGATAATGAATCCTGAGTCTTACAATTAGGACAATCTGTAGGTAATTTATCATTTATTGATTGTTCAACTAAGAATTCATAATTACAATTTTTACAATAAAAATTATATTTTGCCATTCTATATCCCTACATTACTAGCAGTAATAGTTTTTTTTAATAAATTAATTTGTTCATCAGTTAACGGCATATCAATAATATTTACTATATCCCCTTCTCTTACAAACATTAATTTAAGTTTTGCAAAATCAAGTTTTTCACCTGCTTTTTTTAATGATCCAGTATAACCTGATTTAATCATTCTATCTAAAGTTTTAGCATTAGATTCTGTATCAACTTCAAATTTTGCAGTTAATAACATTTGATTTTCTTCCCCTTCATTAACTAATAATAAAAGTGTATCAAAATGCTTAATCATAGCATCAGTTAAACCAATACCAAAATCAAAAAGAGTCTTAGGTTTTTGACTATATAAAGCAAAATTATTTCCATACATTTGAAGTGCAGTTTCACTATCAACTTTAGAAACCTCACTATCAATAGCATCAACTAAATCTAAATATGAAGCATTAGTTGCACCAACCATATTCTCATGTATTACACCTAATTCAGTATCTTCAGTTTTATAATATGTTGTTTGAAGATCCATCATTTTTTCATAATCAGTAAAATGATTAAGTGTTAAATTAGTCATAAAATATGGGAAATCACCTTCTACAACTGCATTATAATCAAATGAGTCTATTGGGTAATTATCTGAAGTTGGAATTATTTCAATAGTAATTTGTTTTGCTCTAGCACCTAGCTCTTCTCCTAATAGAGAAGTTATTAATTCACTCTCTTTTACTGCATCAATTAAAATAATTGTATCCCCTTCGTCGCTAAGACTTTGAAGGGGAACAACTTTTTCTATCGGATTTATTACTTCGGTTGTTGTACAACCAATCAATGAGAATACCACTACTAATAAAAGCGTTAATAACTTATTTTTTTTCATAAATCCTAAATCCTTCTTTATAATTGATTAATATCAATCTTAATTTGAGTATTACCTACATCAGTAAACTCTGTATTTAAAGTAGTTTTTACTAATTCATCACAAAGAGTTTCATTAACTATGTAGTCTTTATAAGTATCAAACACCTCATCAATAGATTCGTTACCATCATATAAGATTTTTATGTGATCACTTACATCGAAGTCTTTTTCTTTTCTTAATGTTTGTATAGCTCTAACAATATCTCTTGCAATACCTTCATTGATTAAAGCAGGAGTTAATTCAGTATCAAATCCAATTGTTAATTCATTTTCATTAACAACTTTTAAGTTAGCTTTTTCACTTCTTTGAACCATAATATCACTAGATTTTAAAACAATTGAACCATCTGAATATTCAACTTCTTTATCATTACCATCTAAAATAGATGCAATTTCAGCTGAAGTAAATTTCATAATCATACCAGCTACTTCTTTCATCTTAGGTCCCAATTGTTTACCTAATACTTTGAAGTTAGCTTTTGCACTGTATTCAACTAAAGCTGATTCATCGCTTTGAATAAGAACTTCTTTTACATTTAATTCTTCAGCTACAATATCAGTCATTGATTCTAGAATAGCTCTATCTTCTTCACTTCTATCAACTAAATATACTTTAGATAATGGTTGACGAGTTTTTAGATTATGTGCACTTCTTAAACTTCTACCCATGTTAATAGCTTTCATAGTTAAACTCATTTGTTTTTCTAAAGCTAAATCCCTTTGAGCTTCATTATACTCAGGGAAATCACATAAGTGAACTGAGATTGGCATATCTTCATCTCTTAAGTTATTATAGATACTTTCTGTCAAGAAAGGAATTAATGGTGCAGCAATTTTAACAACTGTTAATAATACATAATATAATGTATCATAAGCCATTTTTTTATCACTATCATTTTCACTTCTCCAGAATCTTCTTCTACTTCTTCTGATATACCAGTTATTTAAGTCATCAATGAAGCTAACTAAAATACCTGATGCTTTTTGAATATCATATCCATCTAAAGCTTCAGTTACATCTTTAATTAGACCTTGAGTTGTTGAGATAATCCACTTATCTAATGGATTTTCTAAGTCATCAAAAGCTGTAGCTGATGGTTCATATTTATCAATATTAGCATAAGTAATAAAGAATGAATAAGCATTATATAAAGGTAATAAGAAAGTTTTAATTTGATCTTTTACACCTTCTTCACTGAATTTCAAGTCATCAGCTTTTACAACTGCACTATTCATTAGAGCAAAACGAAGAGCATCTGCACCATACTTATCTATTACTTCATTAGGATCAGTATAGTTTTTATCTCTTTTACTCATTTTCTTACCATCTTTAGTAAGAACAATACCGTTAGTAATATTGTTTAAGAAAGCTGGTGATTCAAATAAACCAGAAGCAATAATTGTTAATGTATAGAACCAACCTCTTGTTTGGTCTAAGCCTTCACAGATAAAGTCTGCTGGGAAATTATTATCAACGTGTTCTTTATTTTCAAAAGGATAGTGATGTTGAGCATAAGGCATTGAACCTGATTCAAACCAGCAGTCTAATACGTCTGGAATACGTCTCATTGTACCTTTACCATCTGGAGATGGCCATGTTAAATCATCTACATAGTGTTTATGAAGATCATCTACTTTAACACCACTCTTTTCTTCAAGCTCAGCAACAGAACCAATTACTTCAATATAATCTGAATTATCACATTTCCATACTGGAATTGGATTACCCCAGAATCTATTTCTTGAAATAGCCCAGTCTCTCGCACCTTCTAACCATTTACCAAAACGACCATGTTTTAAGTGTGAAGGAACCCAGTTAATTTTTTCATTGCTTTCAAGCATTGTAGATTTAATTTTTTGAACATCTACAAACCAACAAGACATAGCTCTATAGATTAATGGCATATCTGTTCTATAACAGAAAGGATATGAGTGAAGGTAATTTTCTCTTTTAACTAATTTACCTCTTTCTTTTAACCATTTAATAATATCTTTATCAGTATCTTTAACAAATCTACCTTCAAAATCAGGAACTTCATTTGTAAAACAGCATTCTACATCAATAGGACAGACTACTGGGATACCTGTATTTTTAAGAACTTGATAGTCATCTTCACCAAAACCACTTGCAGTATGTACAATACCACAACCATCTTCAGTTGTAACATAATCGCCTAATACAGTAACAAAAGCTCCTTGTTCTTTTAAGTTTGCAAAGTATGGGAATAAAGGAGTATATCTTAGACCTGCTAAGTCGCTTCCTTTATATTCTTCAACAATCTCGTAAGATGTTTCGTCTTTATAATAGGAGGACAATCTATCTTTACCAAGAATGTAGTATTCATCCCCATCTTTAACTTTTACATAGTCAATATCTGGACCTAAAGCTAAAGCTAAGTTTGATGGAAGAGTCCAAGGTGTTGTAGTCCAAGCTAAGAAATAAGTATCATCTGTTCCATCCATTAAGAATCTAACAGTGATTGCTTGGTCTGTTACATCTCTATAACCACCTAAATTTACTTCGAAGTTTGATAAAGGACATGCTAATTTTGGGCTATATGGTAAAATATTATAACCTTCATAGATTAAACCTTTTTCAAATAGAGTTTTAAAGACCCACCAGATAGATTCCATGTAGTCTTTATCCATAGTTCTATAACCATTATCAAAATCTACCCATCTACCCATTCTAGTGATTGTTTTCTTCCATTGACTTGTATAGCGCAATACAATAGAACGACAGTCTTCATTAAATTTTGCAATACCATATTCTGTAATAGCTTTGTGACCACTAATGCCAAGATTTTTTTCCATTTCATATTCAACTGGAAGACCATGACAGTCCCAACCAAAAGTTCTTAATACTCTTTGGCCTTTCATTGAATGATATCTCGGAATAACATCTTTAATTGTACCTGGAACTAAATGTCCGAAGTGTGGTAAACCTGTTGCAAAAGGAGGTCCATCATAAAATACGAACTGATTATCTTCAGGTCTTTGTTCGATGGATTTATTAAATACATCTTCCTTTTCCCAAAATGAAAGTACTTGTTCTTCGACTTTCGGAAAGTCTATTTTTGAATCTATTGGATTAAACATTTCAACTCCTAGAAATGAAAACTTATTTTATGCTATTCTAAGATAAATTCAAAATAATGACAACCAACGTTGACACTAATTTAAACAGCTAAAATTATGAAAAGACAAGGAGAAGTTTAATTTGATGAAACATTTTCCGATTAATAATACTATTAAAGAATTTGCATCAGTTTTTAAAGATAATGGATTCAATTTATACATTGTTGGAGGAGCTGTAAGAGATTATTTTTTAAAAATAGAAAATGATGATTATGACTTTGCAACAGATGCTACACCTCAAGAAGTTATATCAATATTTAAAACAACTATACCTACAGGAATACAACATGGAACTGTAACTGTTCGCTTTAAGAAAAATAGTTATGAAGTTACAACATTTAGATGCGATGGCGACTATATAGACGGCAGAAGACCTCAAAGTGTTGAATTTATAAGAAATCTAGATGAAGATTTAAAGAGAAGAGATTTTAGTATAAATGCTTTAGCTGCTAATGCATTTACAGGTGAAATAATCGATAAACATGAAGGATTAATTGATTTAAAAAACAAGCTAATAAAAGCAATAGGAAAACCTGAAGACCGCTTTGAAGAAGACGGACTTAGAATAATGCGCGCTTGTCGATTTGCCTCAAAATTAGATTTTGAAGTCGAAGAAAAAACTCAACAAGCAATGTTACTTAAATCTGATAAAATTAAAAGTGTTAGTTGGGAAAGAATCCAAGTTGAATTATTTAAATTATTAAACGGTAAATCTCCTGTTAAAGGATTAAAATTATTAGAAAAAAGCAATATATTAACTTTTATTCTACCAGAATTGATTAAACTAAAAGGTATTAATCAAGGCGGTTATCATAAAGATGATGCTTTTGAACATACTCTCTCTTGTGTTCAAGCAGCAGCAGATTTCAACTATCCTCTTGATGTAAGACTTGCAGCCCTTTTTCATGATATTGGAAAAGCTGACACTCAAGAAGAAGATCCAAATAGAATGAGTATGTATACTAAAATATCTTATTCTTTTTATAATCATGAAACTGTTGGAGCTAATTTAACAAAGCAAATATTAACAAGATTAAAAGCTTCAAACCAAAGAATAGAACATGTAAGTAATTTAGTAAAAAACCATATGTTTAATTATGTTTATACATGGGGTGATGGAGCTGTAAAAAGATTTATAAATAGAGTGGGAATTGAAAACATTGAAGAGTTATTCATGTTACGTATGTGTGATCAAAAAGCAACTTTCAATAAAGCTAGTTGGAATAGTGTCGAAGAACTTGAAAAGAGAATTAAGAAAATAATTAAAACTAATGAAGCTTTAAGTATTAAAGATTTAAAAATTAACGGTAATGATTTAGTAGAATTAGGAATTAAAAAAGGCCCTCTTTTTTCTCAAATATTAAATTATCTTTTAAACGCTGTTTTAGATGATCCAAATTTGAATAAGAGGGACAAATTATTAGAAATTGCTTATAGTTATTATAAAAGCCTTTATTAATTATTATTTTCTATTAATTCTTCATAAGCTATTTTTGCTGCAGCTTGTTGAGCAGTTTTTTTGTTTTTTCCAGTTGCAGGTCCGTATATAGTACCATTTAAATTTACACTTACATAAAAAACTCTACAATGATCAGGGCCTTCTGTTTTTTCAAGAATATAAATTGGAACTTTCTTCCAAGATTTTTGACAATATTCTTGAATAGCAGTTTTATAATCTCTTACAATTTTATGATCTAAAAAAGCATAAATTTGAGGAACCATTAAAGTTTCTATTAACTTTTTTGCTTCTTCAAAACCTTGATCTAAATAGACACAACCAAATATGGCTTCCATACAGTCAGAAAGAATAGCCTTCTTTTTGCGACCACCAGAATGCCCTTCACCTTTTCCAACTAACACAACATCTCCTACTCCTAGTTTTTGAGCCACCTGAAATAGCGAGTCTTCACTTACTACGGCACTCTTAATTCTAGAAAAATCACCTTCGTGTTTAGCTGGCAAGTTCACAAATAGCCAATTACTAACAGACAAACCTAAAATTGAATCTCCTAAAAATTCTAATCTCTCATTATTATCTGTTACAACAGGGCATTCGTGAGCAAAAGAACGATGAGTAAAAGCTAAATTTAATAAGTTTAAATCATTTACTTTTACGCCTAATTTATCCAAAAAATTAAAAAGCTCCCTTTTTCTCTTTTGAGAAATTGAGGGAGCCACTCCGACTTTAGCTTCTGTCATCGAAAAACAGTCCTAGTCTACTAACTGTGAATCTAGATATTCAACAGCATCTCTAACAGTTTCGAATTCATTTGCTTTTTCATCAGGAATAGTAATACCCATTTCTTCTTCAATAGCATAAATTAATTCGTAAGTGTCTAGACTATCTGCACCTAGATCTTTTCTAAAAGAAGCATCTAAAGTAATTTTAGATGGTTCTACTTCCATTTTTTCTGCAATTAATTGCTTTACTTGGTCAAAAGTCTTGTTATCCATGATTTAGCTCCTATGTCTTTACTTATCGCTAGTATCTACTATCATTTCACCACGATAGAAACCACATTTTGGGCATACGCGATGTGGAAGAATTTTTGCACTACATGTTGGACATACTGTCAATGTAGGTGCTTTTAACTTCATATTCGCAGCCTTTCTTGATGCAGCCTTAGATTTTGAAGTTTTATATTTAGGTGTTGCCATTTCATACCTCTTAATAGATGATTTTTTTTTGTTGACGCTTAGAGAAGAATAACGAAATAGTATGAAAACGTCAACAACATTTTACTTTGATATTATAAATAATATATCAAAAAGTGTTGTTTTTTTTCAATTTTCATTAATTCTAATCATTTTTATTATAATGAAATACTATTTTAACTTCAATAACAGAAAAAAAATAAAAGTTGATTTTTAATATTTTTTGAATAACAATAGCATTATGTTAATTAAAAATAAAAAACCTAAGTTGTTCACTTCCACTATTTTTTCATTACTGATTTTAGTATTAATTCCTACATTTATTATTTTCTTAATTCTCTCAACCATAGTTAGATCTGAAATGATTGAGCAGAACGCAAAAATTCAAAGAAATACTTTAGACCAACTTGTTTTTAATATTGAATCAGAACTTAAAAATGCTTCAATAATGTCATCCTCTATTGTTCATAATGAAAAAATTATTGCCGAAGGTTTAAATTTTGATAGTGCAAAAACTAGAAGTGAAAACTATAGCAGTCGTACAAATTTAGATAAATTATTAGAAGATTATTTAGTTAGCAATAATTTTTCTGGAGAAATATACTTATTATTTGAACAAAGTAATAAATTCCATGTTAGTAGAAACTTAACGTGTATTGATGCAAATATAGACAAATTATATCAATTAGAGGAAACTACAAATCCTCTATTAGATAAAACACAAATTGTTGACAATCTATATCAAAACCTATTTAACGAATATCCTTTCTCAGCTGCTATTGTAACATACCCATCTACTCTATGGGGATATGACAAATCATTTAGTGCAGCTATCACAATTGCTCCACTTAGCTCTATAAAACAATTTTATAACAATGAAAATCTTCAAAGTAGTGAAATCTATTTTTTAACTAATAAAGAAAATAATATATTAGCTTCTAATAAAACAAATTATATAAATCAAAAATATATAGAAGGAGATTATCAAGAAGATTATATCATTATAAAACAAAAAATTGATAATACACCTTGGACAATAGTAAATTTAGTGGATCCTAATGAAATTACAAAAAACGTTGATAGAGTATTCTCAATTATTTATTTTTTATTAATTGTCCTTTTCATATTATATTTATTTTATAATGTAATTTTCTTAATTTTAATCACAAGACCAATAAATAATCTTATCAAAAATATGAGCACTGTCGGTAAAGGTAAATATGATGTCAAAAAAGAATCATCACATTTCTATGAAATAGATACTCTAGGAAACAGTTTTTATTCAATGGTAGATGAACTTGAATTATTAAACAGACAAATTGAGAGTGCTCATAGTGAAACTTTGATGAGAGAAATTGAAGCTCTAAGATTTCAAATAAACCCTCATTTTATGTGCAATACTTTAAATTCAATAAGAATGATGGCAATGATTAGTAAAAATGATGCTATTAAGAGAATGAGTACCTCTCTAATGGTAATAATGGAAGATAATCTAAATGGCACCTCATCGTTTTCTTCAATAGAGCATGAAATTAAAAATATTGAATCATATATTTATATTATGCAAGTGAGATATGGAAATTCTTTTAAGTTTGAAAAGGAAATAGAAAATTCTGTATTATCTTATGAAATACCTTCAATGTTACTACAACCTTTAATTGAAAACTCAATACTTCATGGGCTTAGAACAAAAGAATTTGATGGAAAGATTAAATTAATAATAAAAGAAAAGAATGATAATATCATAATTAAAATATTTGATAATGGAATTGGAGCTAGCAAAGAAACAATATCAACATTATTCACAAAGTCTAATCAACACTCTAAAGGGTTTAATCATATTGGATTAATGAATGTAAAAAGACGCCTTGAATTACTTTATAAAAATAAAGCTTCAATTAAAATCATTAGCAGAGAAAAAAGTATAAAAAAAGATTCTTTTTTCCTACATATAATAAAAATACCAATAGATAAAAAATAAAAGGGATTATAATGACTAAAATATTATTAGTAGATGATGAACCTCTAGTAATTGTTACATTAAAGAGCTTACTAGATTGGGAGAGTTATGGTTTTGAAATAGTAGCCGCACTATCAAATGGAGATGAAGCATTTAACTATATTTCTCACCATAAAGATAATGTAGATATTATGCTTTGTGATGTTGATATGCCAATTTTAAATGGCATTGAATTATGTGAAAAATTAATTAAAAATAACATGATAATAAAAACTATATTTTTAAGTTCTTATAGTAATTTTGATTATGTTAGATCAGCCTTTCAAAATGGAGCTTATGACTATATTTTAAAAAGTGAATTAGAAGAAACCAAATTAATAAACACATTACTTTCTTTAGATAATACTAAAAAAAATAATTCAAGCAATAATAATAAAAAGGTTCATGAATATAGAACAAATTATTTTGTTTCAGCTATTGAAAATAATACATCTTCAATATCTTTTAAAGATTGTAAATTTTCAATTGAATTACCTTTCAATATTTTGTTTATAAAGATTAATGATTTTGATGAAATAAATAACAAAAAGGAAATTATTAATATAATTGAAGAAGAGACAAAAAACTTTTTTTATAATAACTATAATCATTTTGCAATTCTTGTAAAAAATATAGATAAAGCAAAAAATATAATAAATAGATTAAGTTCAAATTTATGGAACTACATAAATGTCAGTTTTGATTATAAACTTAGTAACAAGATTCAAAATGAATCAAATTTAAAAATTGAACTAAAAAACTTATATGATAGTGCTCATTCAAATAGTAGACTTATATATTTGAGCAGAAAATATATTGGTGAAAATTTTAAAAACACTAATTTAAATCTTTCATTAATAGCCAAAGAAGTTAATGTATCCAAAAACCATCTCTCCCGTGAATATTCAAAAGAAACAGGAGAAACAATAGTTGAATATATTTCAAAGATAAGAATAAAAGAAGCAAAAAAATTGCTAGAAAACACTAATCTAAAAACTTATGAAATTGCAGAGAAAATTGGGTTTTCAAATTCAGAAACATTTTTTAGGACTTTTAAAAAATACTGTGGGATAACCCCAAAACAATACAAAAAAAGATAAATTTACATCATTTTTCATCATAAAATGATATTTTTTATCATTTACGTATACAAAATCTCATGGAAAACTTAGGTTATCAAAAGAAAAAAGGAGTTTTCAATTATGAAAAAAATTTTAGTTTTAATAACTATGATGCTTTGCTTAACTGGTATTTTTGCACAAGGTTCTAATGAATCAGCTGCAGATGAAACAATCGTATTAAAAATGGGTGACAACCTACCTGATAGAAATAATGGTCAAGGTAAAGTTTTCCAAACTTTGATAGAAGAATTCGAAGCCTCTCATCCAAATGTTACAATTGAAACAGAAAGTTATAATGACCAAGCTTGGCAAGAAAAAGTTAGAATTTATGCTACAGCTAATCAATTAACAGATATCATTAAATATTGGTCCTTTTCAACATTATTACATCCTTTAGTTGAAGCAGGTATGGTAGAAGAATTAAATAAATCAGAATTTGAAGAATATGAATTCTTAGCAGGTGCTTTAGAAGGAAATATGGTTGATGGTAAATTATATGGAGTTCCAACTAGTTCTGACCTTTGGGTTATTTACTATAACAAATCATTATTCGAAAAAGCAGGTTTAGACATTCCAACATCTTGGGATGAAATCATGGAAGATGCTGATGTATTTAATCAAATGGGTATTATTCCTATGGTAACTGATGGTAAAGACGGATGGCCTCTATGTGAAATGTTCGATAACATGGCTCAAAGAATTAATGGAGATTTCTCATATGTTGCAAAAGCACAAGATAGAGAAATGAAATATACAGATTCTTCATTTGTTGCAACAGCTGATTATATTCAAGATATTATTAAAGCAGGTGTATTCCAAGAAAACTTAACAACAAGTGATTATGGTGATGCAAGAAATGCTTTCGGTCAAGAAAGAGCTGCTATGTACATGATGGGATCTTGGGAAATGGGTTTAGCAAACGATACTAACTTCAGTGAAAACTTTAGAGATAACTTAGATGTAATGGAATTCCCAGTTGTAGAAGGTGGTAAAGGCACAGCTACAGATACACTTGGTTGGTACGGTGGTAACGTTATTGTTAGTGCTAATAGTGAACATAAAGATTTAGCTATTGAATATACAAAATTAGTTGCTGAAAAATTCGGCCAATTAAGTTGGGATTTACAAGCTGCATTCCCTCCTGTAGTTGTTGAACCATCTCAAGATGACACATTAGTTGCAAAGAAATTATTATCTATTGCAGCTAATTCAACAACAATGAGTGGCACTCCTGGCCTAGATAGATCTGATAATGTATTTAAAGAAGATCACCAAGAATTAATGAGACAATTATGCTCATTAATGATTGACAGCGATGACTTCACAGCTCAACTTGATGCTTCTGCACTTAGAGCGTACAACGAACGTTAATTAATTAATATACTCGCTTGTACAACACAAGCGAGTTTTTTTGACCAAAAATAAAAAGGAAATATTATGCGATCTAAATTTGAAGATAAAAAAGTAATTTCATTACTTGTTTTACCAGGTCTAATAATAATGCTTATTGCAATTGCTGCTCCTATAATTATTTCATTTGGCTTAAGTTTTGTAAAATGGACTGGATTTGGAAAAATGAGATTTATAGGCGGCGAAAACTATTTAAGATTACTTAAAGACCCTATTTTTTTTAAATCAATAAGAAATGTTTTTGTATTAATATTTATAACAGTAGTATTTCAAAATACACTTGCCTTCATAATTGCAATGAGTTTAACAACACTTAAACAAAGATTATCTAATTTATTTAGAACAATCTATTTCATTCCGGCTACTCTTTCTTTAGTTGTTGTTACAAAATTATGGGTAAATATTTTTAATCCCTCTTACGGTTTATTAAATAAAATATTAGCAACTATTGGTCTTGAATCACTTGAGCATGCATGGCTTGGAGATACAGCTACAGCTCTTGGCTCTGTAATTTGGATAATTGTTTGGCAAGGCTTTGGTTGGGCTCTACTTTTCTATTACAGTGGAATAGTAACAGTTCCCAATGAATTAAGAGAAGCAGCTGAAATCGATGGGGCAAATAAATTTACTTTATATACAAGAGTAATAATTCCGTACATTATGCCTATAGTTCAATCAATAATAATTATTGATGTTACTTCTTCTCTTAAACAAATGGAAATGATTTATTTATCAACTGCAGGAGGACCTGGAGATACCACTCAATTTATTGCACTTTATTTATACCAAAGAGCTTTCAAATATTCAGAGTATGGATATGGTAATGCAATATCTGTTATTTTTGTAATTTTAGCATTTGTCTTAACAATGTTAATTCAAAGATATTTTAGAAAAAGAACAGACTATTTATAGGGGATAAATTAAATGAATAATCAAGATTATATAAAACTAAATGAAAAAGAAAAAAGAAAGAAAAATATACGAAAATCTCTTCTGATGATATTCTTTATATTCTTTGCTTTATTGCAAATTTTCCCACTTATTTGGGCTTTTTCTTATTCTATAAAAAAAACAGGTGATTTATTTGGACCTGAATTATTAAGTTTTCCATCAAATCCTCAATGGGAAAACTATAGAACAGCTTTTGTTGATGGTAAAATTATTCAGTATTTATCTAATACTCTTACAATTATTATCCCATCAGTAACTTTTGGTACAATTTTGCCTTTTATGCTCTCCTATGCATGTACAAGAATGAATTGGAAACTAAAACCATTAGTTTGGACTATAGTTGTTGCTGGTTTAACTATTCCAATCCATACAACTTTATTACCAAACTTTATTTGGTTTAATAAAATTCACTTACTAGATACTCATTTTGGATTAACTATCGCTTATATAGCCTTTAGTATGAGCTTTAATACAATATTATTTAGTGGATTGTTAGCAGGAATACCTAAATCAATGGAAGAATCAGCTTTTATAGAAGGAGCTCCTTATCACACTATTCTATCAAAAATAATAGCACCAATGGCAGTAACGGGTTTTTCAACTGTTGCAATACAAACTTTTTTAAATCATTGGAATGAATTTATTATGGCTAATACTTATCTATCAACTGAATCAAAAAGAACCTTACCATTTTCTTTAATTTTATTTGATGGACAATATTCTTCAAACTATGCAGTTCAATTTGCATGTATGGTATTAATTGCTTTACCACCACTTGTATTATATTTCTTATTTAGTAACAAAATTATGTCCGGCGTTACAGCAGGGGCAGTAAAAGGATAAATAATGTATAAAGAATTTTTAAATTTTGATGACAATTTTAAATTTGGTGTTAGCACCGCTTCATATCAAATTGAAGGTGGAGTTAAACAAGATAACAAAGGTTTATCAATTTGGGATGAATTTGCTCATAATCCTGATAATATTGATGATAGATTAAACGCTGATGTTAGCTGCAATCATTATAATAAATGGGAAGAAGATCTTGACCTTATGAAACTAATGGGAATAAAAAACTATAGATTTAGCATTGCTTGGACAAGAATATTTCCAACAGGCAAAAAAGAGAGTTTAAATCTTAAAGGATTAGAATTTTATAAAAAACTAATAAAAGAAATGATTAAAAGAGATATCACACCTTTTGTTACACTTTTTCATTGGGATTTACCTTTAGTTCTTCAAAAGGAAGGAGGATTTGCTAACAAAGAAACAATTGATGATTTTTTTGATTATGCAAAATACGTAATCGATGAATTAAACCCTCTTGTAAACAACTGGATGACATTTAATGAACCATGGGTATATTCTTTTTGTGGACACCTTGAAGGAGTTCATGCACCAGGAATAAAAAATTTAAAAACAGCTCTACAAGTAACTCATAATATTTTATTAGCACATGCCAAAATTGTCGAATATGTAAAGAAAACTTATACAAATTTAGAGATAGGAATTGTTAATAATTTAGAACAAATTGTAAGTGCTTCTACCAAAGAAGAAGATATTCTTGCTGCTAAAAGATGGAAAGAAGCATTTAACTCTTGGTATTTAGATCCAATATTTAAAGCAAAATACCCAAAAGAATTAGAACATTTTTATAGAAACCACCCTACATCTAATGGAGAGGTTGAAAATGTAATGCCTTCATATACACAAGAAGAATTGGATTATATTTGTGAAAATAGAGGCGATTTTTTAGGTATTAATTATTATACAAGACGAATTATAGCCTTTGATAAAACATCATATCATTTAAATGCTAAAAATATTTTTAGACCAATGATTCAAAGAGCTGAATTTGATAGTTGGGAAATAAACCCAGAAGCTTTCTATGACTTATTAGTAAGTGTCAAAGAAGAATATGGAGATGTAAAAATATATATCAGTGAAAATGGAACAACAGGTCAAGATATTATTGATGAAAATGGATGTGTTCATGATAATTATCGTATTGAATATTTTAAGCGTCACCTAGCAGCTATTTATCAAGCTAAAGCAGATGGAGTCGATATTCAAGGCTACTTTGCCTGGTCATTTATTGATAATTTCGAATGGGCTTTTGGTTATACAAAACGTTTCGGTATTGTATTCTGTGATTATGAAGATAATCAAAGGAGAGTTATTAAAGATAGCGGACATTTTTATTCAAATGTAATAAGAAAACAAGGCTATTATATAACATAAGGGAAGTTTATGATAAAAAATCCTATTTTACCTGGATTTAATCCAGACCCATGTATTATTAGAGTTGAAGATGATTACTATATTGCAACAAGTACTTTTGAATGGTTTCCAGCAATTGCTATTTATCATTCAAAAGATTTAAAAAATTGGCATCTACTTACTCATATAATAAATAATGAAAAAGACATAGATTTACGTTTATTAGAATCAGCGAAAGGAGTTTGGGCTCCTGATTTAATCTATGATAAAAATAGAGAAATGTTTATTGTATCATTTACTAGAATGGCAAGTATGAATGCAAGATATTTTGATTTAGACAATTACTTTGTTGAATCAAAAAGCATTATGGGCCCTTGGTCAAAACCTTATTATTTAAACTCTGTAGGCTTTGATCCTTCTTTTTTTATTGATGATGATAATAAATATTATATAACATCTCTTCAGTGGGAATTTCGCGATGGCTATGAAAAACCTGGAACAATAGTTCTCCAAGAAGTTGATATCGAAAAAAAAGTTACTTTAGGTTACGCAAAAACTATTTCAACAGGTGCAACTGATAGAGGTTGCATAGAAGCCCCAAGAATCTATAAACGTCATGGATACTACTATTTAATGCAAGCCGAAGGAGGAACTGGTTACGGTCATAGTGTAACAATCTCAAGATCAAAAAATATTTGGGGTCCATATGAAATAAAAAATGATTCACCTATTGTTACTTCTCATTTAGAGAATTTTAATGAAAGAAATGTAGAAGGTTCATTAAAAATAGATAGATATAGAGAAAATGGTACAAATCTTCAGAAATCAGGACATGCTAGTATCTGTGAAACTCAAAATGGTGATATATATCTATGCCATTTATGTGCTCGCCCTATTTTACCACAAATATGTTGTACTTTAGGACGAGAAACCGCAATTCAAAAAATGGAATGGAGTGATGATGGTTGGTTAATTATGGAAGATGGATCAAATTTAGCCAAAGATGAAATACCTGAAAGTGGTTTAGATCAAGTAATATTTGAAAGTGAGAGCAAAAAAGTAAATTTTGAGCCTTGGCCTACTTACTTAATTTCACCAAGAATTAGTAGAACATCATTTTCAACAGTTAATGAAAAAAAACAACTTCTTCTTCGAGGGCAACAATCTCTTTGTTCACTAGATAGAGTTAGTTTAGTAGCAAAAAGATTAACTTCTCTAAATATGGAATTCTCTACTGCCATGGAATTTAATCCTAAAGTATTTCAACATATGGCAGGAATAGTCATTTATTATGATAACATGAATCATCTATCCCTTATAAAAACAATTGAAAAGGATTCTTTAATTATGCAAATTATACAAGTTGAGAATGGAAATAAAATAGAGAGATTTAAAAAGAAATTAGAATTTAATTCTAAAATTGAATTAAAAGCTTCACTTAATTCAAAATTTATTAATTTTGCATATAAAAATATTAATGAAGATAAGTCTTATAAAATTAATATAGATTTTGATACTTACAAATATAGTGATGAATATAGCAATTATGGTGAATTCACAGGAACTTTCTGTGGGATATTTGCTATTGATTCTAACAAAAGAGAAGAAATTGCAGTTTTTGATTATTTTGATTATAAAGATCTATAAAAATTAATAGAGGTATCTTAGATATTTCAAGATACCTCTATTTTTCTTTATTCTTTAAACAATTCTTTTATACTTCCTACAGAACTAAGAACTGAACTTGCTTCATAAGGCATATATACAAGCTTAGAATCTTTGCCTTCACTCATTTTTTTAAAAGCATCTATGTATTTTACAGCAATTAAATATTGTGTGTAATTATCTTGGGTATCAAAAGCTGACCTTACAGCTTCAATAGCTTTAGCTTCCCCTTCTGCTCTTAATATAGCGGCTTGTTTATCACCTTCAGCTTCGTTTATTAAAGCTTCTTTAACACCTTCAGCTTTAAGAATTGCAGATTGTTTTTGTCCTTGTGCAAATAAAATAGAAGCTCTTTTTTCTCTTTCTGCCCCCATTTGTTTTTCCATTTGTTTTTTAATATCTTCTGGTGGAATTATATCTTGTAGTTCAACTCTATTTACTTTAATCCCCCATTTATCAGTAGCTTCATCTAGTATGAGTTGAAGTTTACTATTAATTGTATCACGAGAAGTTAAAGTTTCATCTAATTCTAATTCTCCAATTACGTTTCTAAGTGTTGTTTGAGTTAATTTTTCAATAGCAATAGGATAATTAACAATCTCATAAATCGAACTTTTTGGATCAATTATTTGAAAATAAATAACTGCATCAATTGCAACAGTAACATTATCTTTAGTTATAACATTTTGTTTTGGGTAATCGAGAACCTGCTCTCTTAAATCTATAAACTTAGAATTAGATATCGTTATTTTTGGAAAATCTCCACTAGTATGTCTATTTGTTACAGCTTTTAATTCTGATACTGTTTTAGCTTTATCTAAAAATGGAATTATTACATTAATACCACTTGATAGAGTTCTATTATATTTCCCTAACCGTTCAATTATCATTGCTTTTGCTTCAGGTACAATTCTGATACCCATAGCAACAGTTAGTAAAATTATTACAACTATTACAATAAATACATATAACATAATTAATCTTCCTTTGTAACAATAAGTTTGTTACCTTCTATTCTAATTATTTTTACTTTTGAATTTTTTTTAATAACACAATCATAGCTTCTAGCTTGCCAAATAGAACCATTAATATTTAAAGTTCCACTTTTATCATCAATAGTTTCTTTTGTATAAAAAGTTTTTGAAATTAATAATTCACTATTAAACTTTTCTTTTCTACCTTTATATAAAATTGGTTTTAAGAAATAGAAGAAAACTATAAAAAATAATAAAAATACAATTATTTGAATAACTAGAGAATCAATAATAAAAGATATTAACCAAGCAAATAATGCTCCAAAAGCCACAGATAAAAAGAAAAAAGTGGGAGTCATTAATTCTATTACAAAGCTAATAATGCTTAAAATAATCCAAAATAAGGTAAAGTCTTTCATAATTCATCATTCATAAGAAATTTTCTTATGTCTCCTTGATTTTAGTTTATTGCTAGCATATATAAATTGCAAGGTTTATTTTATTTTTCAATTTTTTTTGTATGTTTCTAATACATTATTAACACGAAGCTTAACAATATTTACATCAAAAGGCTTAATTATCATATCTTTGGCACCTTTTCGTAAAGCTTCTGCTTCAAAAGAAGGATCAGCTGATACTGCAATAACCGGTATTTTTGATAATACAGGATCATTTCGATAAATTTCCAAGAATTCTGAACCATCCATATCTGGCATTTTCATATCTAAAATAATAATTGATACATCTTGATGATGTGATAATTTTTTTAAAGCTTCTTTTCCATTTTCTGCTTGTATAATATTAAAATTATCAGAAAAATAACTCATTAACAATTTTCTAGCTACATATGTATCATCAACAATTAACATTGAAGTATTTTCACTATCGAGTGAATGCGAACTATAAAAAGCATAAGCATCTTTTCCTGCAAATTTCACATCATATAATGCTAAATCTGCTCGTGCAAACAATAAATTAAAATTATCTTTTTCTTTTACTTGAGAAATACCAATAGATAAAGATATTTGCTCATCTATTGAACTAGTAATTAATTTAAAAAAGGACTCTTGTATACTCTTTGCAAAGTTTTCTACTTCTTTATATTCATAATTAGGAGTAAAAACTACAAATTCATCACCACCTACTCTTCCAACAATTGAATTTTCAGGTGCTAATTCTATAAGACTATTAGAAAATTCTTTTAAGACATAATCTCCTACTAAATGTCCTTGATTATCATTTACATTCTTAAAATTATCAAAATCAATTACTAACAAATATCCATTTGAATTCTCACCTAAATATACATCAATTAAATATTGAGTTGTTCTCCTATTTAATAATTTCGTCAAAGAATCAAGCGTAGATAATTTTTCTAACTTTGATAAATTATCTAACTCTACAGCTCTTGTTCCACTAATAATATTTGATCCTAATAAAACAAAAACATAAGAAGTCAATGCAATTAATATTTCATGAGCACTAAAAACACCATTATTTAATAGATATAAGATTATAAAATAAAATATTGTAGTTACAGACGAAATTATAAAAGTTGTTAAAAAAGCAAGTTGGAAAACTAAACCAAACAAAATTTGAACCATAGCAAATAAATAGCCAGTAAATTTATCATAATAAAATACATTTAATAATATTACATATGCTAAAAATAATAACCAAAATATAACAGAAAGAATACTAGCATTACTTGAGGAAATCTTTAAAAAGTAACTACTTACAAATTTATAGATTAAAAAAATAGTAAAAGCTACAATAGAAAAAACAATAGTATTAAGGGATTTAATACTTAAAATACTTACTATTGAAAATATTGCGCTTGTACAAAGTGCTAACATCATTAAAGCTTCTAATACAGAAATATTCCAAGCATCTATTTTCTGTGAAAATTGAATCCTTAAATTTTTTATTTTGCTATTAGATTCAAAATTAATCATTATATAAGTCCTTAATTTTCTTAGCTACTATCGGTGGTACCATCGTTTCAATATTGGCACCATAGAAAGCCAATTCTTTAATAGCGGAAGACCTTAGTAAGAAATAATTAGGACTTGTTGGCATAAATAATACTTCTAATTCCTCATATAATTGTTTATTTGTCATTGCAAGTTCAAACTCATAACCAAAATCTACTAAAGCTCTTACTCCTCTTATCATGACCTTAATTTTATTTTCTTTTGCAAAATCTACAATTAATCCATTATAAATTACTACCTCAATATTTTCATGATTTTTCAAAATATCACTTAACATTGATTTTCTCTCTTCTGCTGTAAATAATGTTTTCTTTTGTATATTTTCTGCAATTACAACATATAATTTATCATATAGTTTAGAAGATCTTTCAATTATATCAATATGTCCCAAAGTAGGAGGATCAAATGAACCTGGTAACATAGCTATCATACTTTAACTTCCTCTACATATTTTTTCATTGATTCAAATTGCTTAGGGTTTTCTACTTGGATAGTTTCAACAAAATTAATTTTATTCTCTTTGTCTTTTTCAATTATTGCAAAAGCTCCACGGCCGATATAACTTACAACTTGTCCTTCTTTTAAAGGATGTTCTTTTTTTATTTTTTCTAAAACACAATCAAAATGATAATATTCATCTTCACCTCTAATTGCACTAGCGATATTTTTTATAACCTTATTACAATAAGCACATTTTTCTAAAGGCTCTTTTACTCTTTTTATCTTTACTGGTGGTAAAGAACTTTTAGGAGTTTCTTTTTGTTTTTTTGGAAGTAAATCCTTTCCTTCTAGATTTGCTGTTTTATTTGAAGAATTATTTCTTTTATTTCTTCTTTTATTTCTCTTTGGTTTTCGACTTCTTTCGAAATTCTGATTAGTTACATTATCCATAGTTACTCCTATTTAAAAAAATACCTAATATTTGCATTTATAGCAATAAAAAAAAACTAAAATACAAAAAAAGGATGACCTTTTACAGTCATCCTTGTATATCCATACAGATAAAATGAAAAAATTATTTATTTTTTCTAACAATAAGTTCTTTAACTTTTGCTGCTTTACCAACTCTATCTCTGATATAGTATAGTTTAGCTCTTCTAACACGTCCACGACGTACTACTGTGATATTTTCAATACGTGGTGAATGTAATGGGAAGATTCTTTCAACACCTACACCGTAGGAAATTTTACGTACAACGAAGGATCTTCTGATGCCAGAATTATTCTTTGCTATAACTAAGCCTTCAAATACTTGTACACGTTCTGTAGTGCCTTCAATAATCTTAAAAAATACTTTAACAGTATCACCAACGTTGAAATTTTCAGCGTTTTCTTTCATTTGTTCTGCTTCAATAGCTTTAATTAAATCCATTTTAGGTCCTCTTTGCTCTGTTTCTGAGTTCTTCTAAAGTCTTTCTAGATTCTAAATCTAAAGATTTTTCTTCTAGAAGTTCAGGTCTGAAATTTTTAGTTTTTTCTAACCTTTTCTCTAAGCGCCATTGTTTAATTGCTTTATGATTTCCACTCAGTAAAACTGATGGAACTTCTAAACCTTCATAAACCCTTGGCCTTGTGTATTGAGGATATTCTAATAATCCATCACTAAAACTTTCTTCTTCTAGTGATTCTTCATTAATAACTCCATCTATCAAACGATAAACAGAATCTATAATGACTAATGAAGAAATCTCTCCACTAGAGATTACATAATCTCCAATACAAACCTCGTCATCCACATACAGGTCTATTACCCGTTGGTCAATACCTTCATAATGTCCACAAATAAAAACTAAGTTTTCTTGCTTACTAAGTTCTTCTGAAAGAGCTTGAGTTAGCCTTTTGCCAGACGGAGAAGCGTATATAACCCGCTTTTCTTTTGCCTTGATACTCTCGAGTGCTTTGCACAGCGGCTCGGGTTTTAGCACCATTCCTGCGCCCCCTCCATATGGAGAATCATCACAAGTTAGATGCTTATCATCAGCAAAGTTACGAAAATCAACCAAATTATAAGAAACATAGCCATTTTCAACAGCTCGTTTCATGATTGAATTCGAAAAAAAACCTTGAACTATCTCAGGAAACAGTGTTACTACATCAATGTTCATGCCAATAACTCTAGCGTCAACAATTCAATAGTTTTGTTATCAATATTTACCTCTCCAACAAATGGTTTCATTAAAGGAACCATATATGTCTTTTCTTTTCCATCTTTTACTTCTAGTAAAATAGCTTGAGGTCCATCATAATAACTAACTACTGTAGCTACTGACATCTCTTCATGGATAAGTGTGCAACCTATCAAATCAGATATGTAATATTCACCTTTCTTAAGAGGAGCAGCCTCACTTTTTGGAACAAAAAGTGTCGCACCTGCAAGTTTTTTTGCAGTTTCTGGGTCATCTATCCCAATAAACTTCATGTACACCTGACTACCGCTCTTACGAAATCCTTCGATTCCATATTTCACCTCGCGGCCATCCTTCAAGAGGATAATTCCTTGCTTAATATTTTTTAAGTAAGAGCAATCATCGTTGAATGGGCGGACCTTCACCTCACCCTTTAGACCATATGATGTCTGGATGATAGCCGTTGCGAGTTTTTCCATATATTAATCCAAAATCTCCAAAACAGCACGCTTACCGCCTTTTGTAGCTGTAGCACTTAGGATGGTTCTAATTGCTTTTGCTATGCGGCCTTGCTTGCCGATCACCTTGCCAATATCCTCAGTTGCAACTTTAAGTTCCAGTATTGTAGATTGTTCACCTTCTACAACATTAACAGTTACATCATTTGGAAAATCAACAAGTGACTTTACAATGTATTCAACAAGATCTTTTTCCACAACTAGCCTTCTTATTCTTGACTAGTTCTAGAAACTTGTACACCATTTTTGTTTAATAAAGAGCGTACTGTTGCACTAGGTTGTGCACCTTTTTGTAGCCAATCTTTTACTGCTTCAACATTAAGAACAACTTGTTCTTCTTTGTTTTCTACAGGATGATATTGACCTACTTCTGCAAGAGTTCTACTCTTGTTTGCTGCTCTTGAATCCATTACTACGATCCTATAATAAGGTCTTTTTTTGGAACCAAAACGCTTTAGTCTCATGCTTGTGCTCACGACAATTCCTCCTACTCGAATTTCTATAGCTTCTATATGAGTTATATCTAAATTAATAAAATTAATCTAGATAAATATTCACAGTTAAAAAGGATGACATCTGCTATATTTTAACAAACATATCCGCATCCTTTCACAAATAAAGGATATTACATTTTTATCAAGATAAAATCAAGATAAAATTGATGTAAAATCCTTTAAATTCTTAAAAGAAAGTGATAAT
>NPIF01000319.1_pt1 | contig 39670 bp, 36 predicted proteins | sample 8637461 | NCBI WGS metagenome assembly NPIF01 (sample SAMN07420641, study PRJNA396082) | bioreactor metagenome | isolation source: sample BR12 brine-fed electro-methanogenic bioreactor BR | place: Japan: Kochi | collected 2016-12-09
CAAATTAGACAAGGTTGTCCGTTGGCCGTTCACCGTCCTCCTAAGTGAGCCCTTCGACCACCAATGGTTGGACAAGAAATAAGCGAATCACGGTTTTACGATCTGAATCGGAGTTTCATCGTTTAGTTCTTTAAATGCTTTAGGTGTTAAGTAATTCAAAGATGCATGAGGTCTAAGGTTGTGATAGAAATCCATGTAAATCTTGTATTTCCCGAGAACATCCTGCGAATCTTCGAAATGGTTCAGGAATACGAACTCTCTCTGCACATTTGAATGCTGAGACTCAATGTGAGCTTGAGAATCCGGATTGTGTCTGTAACCGAACTCCTGGATTATATTGAGCTTTTCAAAGAACTTTCTGACTGCATTGGCTTTGAACTGTGTTCCATTGTCCGTTCTAACTACCTGGGGAAGTGATTCCTGGTAAAGAATCGCTTCTTTGAATAAGTCAATGACATCTCCACTCCTACAGCTGTTTCCAATGAACGAACCTACGATTTCCCTTGAATAGACGTCTATTATGTCCAGTAAAGCGATGTTTCCTTCAGCAATGGTGGATATGACCTTAATGTCTGCTTCCCAGAGTATTCCGGGTCTATTCAGTCTATGTACTGTTGAACGTCTTACAGGGTGCGTATGCCTGGTGTAGTACTTCCTTACAATCCTCAGCTTCTTTCTTAATCTGTGTAGTTTCTTGTGGTTGACTATTATCCCCATCTCGTTCAGTAGATACTTGCTCAGTTTCTTGCTGCCGAGGACTTTCAAGTAATACCTTGGATCATATGGATCGTTGAAATAGAAAATCTCCAGGAGTATCTCTTCAAGTTCAATGTCGGTAATCATTGTTCCGTCTGCCTTGTTGCAGAAACCGCGAGTTCTATTAGGTGGTTTGCCGACCAGGATAATCCTCACTTTCCTATTGTAGTAATAGCTGCTCTTTGGAAAAGAAAGGACGAGTAGTACAAACTTAACTGCAAAGCCCTGTCCTATATAATCGTCAGCCAGGAATCTGTCAGTTATTCGGCTTCTCTCTTTTTTTTTAACGCTTCTTTCAGTATCTTCACCTGCAATTTGTATTCAGCTATTTCTAGCAATAGCTTCTCTTTCTCTGTGAAAGAACCCTTGAGTTCACTTGGATTCTCTCTTATCTTGTCAAGTCCCAGTTCCTTGTATAGAACAGGTGGAATCTTATTTGGATCTCTAATGAAACTTCCAGATTGCGATCCTTTAAAGAACGCAGCTTCTCCTTCCTTTCTGTATTTCACAGTCCATTTACTCAATAACTTAGAATCGATTCCGTTCTCTTGTGCAATCTCTTCAAGTGTCCTGTCTGTCTCCACAAACTCCTTAGCTAATCTAAGTTTGAACTCAGGATCATAATACTTTCCCTTCGGATGCTTCATCCATATTCACCCCTTCTTCTTAGTCTACTATTCGCCACCTACTTGTCCAATTCCCCTGGGGGGTGAATACGTGAGCGTATGAGCCGGGTCTAGGGTTGTGGGGTCTAGGGTCTGGCAAGAGCAGAAGTGATGCTGCTTCGCAGAAAGTGATGCCCGGAGGAGCCTCCGGGGAAGTGAGGCTCGCTGTGCGAGGAAGAATAAGACGTTAGACGCAATGCCCGCTTCGCGGGGAAACAAAGGATCGGGTTGGAAAGATCGGGTTACGAAGAACGGGTAAAGAAAACCGGGTTAATAAGAGCGGGTTGTGCTTATGTGAAGAAGCGCAAGAGCGAGGCCAGTTCCAACTTCGTCAGGCAAAAAAGCCGTCCTTCGTTGACCGTCCAAGAGCAAGGATCCGTCTTTCGAAAGAGCAGTTGTAAGTTGCCTGTTCCAAGTTGCAAGCTGCCCGAAAACTTGAGCTTCGTGTTTTCGAAAATAGCGTATAATTGCCATGTGGGTGATTGGACAGTATGAGAAGGCATTCATTTCGCTATTTATCTTTTATGATGTTCGTCCTTATAACAATTACAAGTCTGGCGGGGAACAGCGATTATGCAGACTCTTCTGATGCTACTGTTACGAGTTCTTTCGAAGATATGGCGCGAGAGATTCTTGCTATGGATTCCTTTGATGATCTCTTCAATCTTGACGGCTTCTTCGATGAGAGTCCCGCAGAAGAAATCACACCTTCTCCCTCAGTTTTTCCCACTCCGGTAAGCACTTCTCTTCTTACCGAGGTAGCAACGCCTAATGTGATGACAGTCGACGCAACTTCTCTGGATACAGAGACTCTCGAGAGTACACCACTATGGAAGTACGAGGAATACTCCAATGGGCTTCTTCCGGGTGGAATCACTTTCGAGTTCCAGTCTGGTGATCCCGTAATGGGCATCCCAGATGTTGTCAAGTTCTATAAAGAAGGGGTCGTAGTAGATACTCTTGCGGGCAAGACGATTATGACACCCGTCATTGTCAACGATGTGCCCTACAACGGACAGAAGACGACAATATTCAGGTTTCTTACCGATGATTACTCTACACCTCTGGGAGCCTACTACATAACCGTAATCGACACCAAGGTTTACACATTGACAGCGGCAATAGATCCTAAGAGAACAAATAATGTTGTAGATCTTGATTGTGACGGAGTTGCCGAACTCATGGTTGTTGACGATCACATGGTGAGGGCCCATGAGGCGACAGAATTATCCGTTTTCAAACGCTTCTTCAGATGGACGGAGAACGGTTGGCAGGTGGACAGTCCTGGTGATTATGCTGAGGTATACTCTATCTTGGCTTCCGACGACTTGGAGAGAATCGAACAATCGAGCCCGAGAACCCCTCACGTATGGTCTTATGCTTACCATTCATATATGGCCGGTCAGGATCCTGAGGAAATCAAGGCCCAAGTGGCCGAGCTTGTCGAAGATTTTTCGCTGCATTGGCTTATAGACGCCACTGAGCTGGTAAGACTCCTTGATCAGAACATCAACCAGTACGACGGCTTCGTAATGAAAAGGCCCACCCCGGACTCATCACCTACAATGTAACACGAAATGAAGAATAATATTCTCGCTCTTGAGAATTATGTTCGAAAGAACTATAATTTATATGATCATATGAGATTCTTGGGAGCGTGAAAAGATGAAGAGATTATCCTTGCTTTTGCTGATGGTAATGATTGCCACTCTTGCTGGCGCCAAATTCAGTGTTGCCATTCTAATCACAGGTGAAATCGGCGGAAACGCCATCTATGAGCTCGTTCAAAAAGGTGCCCTCGAAATTGAGTCTGATGAGATCGCGATCAAGATCGTCGAAGGCGGGTACAACCAGTCAAGATGGGAATCTATTCTGACCGGTCTCGCTGCTCTGGATAAGTATGATCTTCTTATGACTTTTACAGAGGGAATGCCGGCGAGTGTGAGACGCGTTGCGAATATGTTCCCGAACCAGAAGTTTGCGCTTCTGGACGGAATGATTGAGGACTCACTTCCCAATACTTATTCAGTGGCGTTTAGAGACGACGAAATGACCTTTCTAGCTGGTATCTTTGCCGGTCTTGTCACTTCAAGCCGGATGCCCGGAGCAAATTCTGAGAAGGTGGTTGGCTTCATCGCCGGGGATACCTACCCTGCAATGACAAATATAATGAGACCTTCGTTCGAGAAGGGAGTGGCGACTATCGATCCCTCGATTCATGTTCTTTTCGGCATTGTTGGAAGCTGGTCCGATCCTTCAAGAGGAAGAGAGCTGGCTGCAAAACAGTTTGACGCAGGAGCGGACGTAATCCTTTCAATTGCCGGAGGAAGTGGTGTTGGAGTGATTGAGGAGGCATCGGTCAGGGGAAAGTATGTGATTACGGTGGACTCGAATCTCATATCGATGAATCCCTCTGTTATATTGGCGAGCTTTCTGAAGCATATTGATCTCGTTGTGAAAGAGACAATATCTCAGGCAAGCGAAGGAAAGCTGCCGTTTGGCAGTTCAAAGAGGGTCGGGATTGCAGAAGGGATGATAGATTATACACACGATGATCCCAACTTCCTGTCTAATGTTCCGGAAGAGATTCGAAGCGAGCTCGCTAACTGGTTTGAGAGACTAAAGGAGAAAGGAGTTCCCGCTGAAAATGAGTAGCCTTCTGCAGTCGTACAACGAAGCACTTCATCTCCTAACCGGGACCGAAGAAAAGATTGTAAGCTTTGTCATAAACCATCCGGAGCAAGCTCTGGAGTTCTCAGTTCATGATCTCGCAGCACGACTTGAGGTATCTCCGTCGATGATCGTTAAGGCTGCAAAGAAGCTCGGGTTCACAGGCTACTCGCAACTGAAGCTGGCCATCGCAAGTGAGCTTAACATACTCGTCCAGAGGGAAAAGTCATCTGTATTGATCGAAGACCTAGAGGCATATGATGAGCTCGTTTCAACGACAATCAAAGAGGCCTATAGTCGGCTTAGCGAGGAAGTAATAGAAGAGGCAGCAAGAGTTCTTTCATCGTCTCAGATCGTCGACATCTACGCCTTTGGCTTTGACGCTATCGCCGGGCACGACCTTTATCTAAAGATGCTTCAAAGTGGAAAAAGAGTGCGGCTAATAGAGAATGGATATGAGCAGATGATTTCTGCCTACAGTTTGGAAAGTGATTCAACAGTAGTCGCCATTTCTAGTACAGGAAGTTCCGTTGACCTTATGGATGCCTTGAGATTTTCAAAGAAGGCTGGGGCCTCTGTGGTTACAATAACTCCGTCCGGATCGAAGCTAAGCAATTATTCGAGCATCAACCTGGAAAGCTATTACTCCAAACTCGTCTTTCCAGAAGGCGGCCTCGTCACTCGAATCGTCCAGCTGATGATTGTAGACGTGCTCTATCTGAAGTTTCTTCAGATCTCCGGGACTAGGTTCGAGGAAAGATATTCAAAATTCCGAGAGGTTCTCGACTTCAAGAGAAGAGGAACAAAGAAAGAGAGGGACTGAATCCCTCTCTTTTGTTGTCTGCTTCATTCTCCAGAGTTGCTCACCAAGCCCCTCCAGATTATCTCTCTTATACTTTCTAGCCCGTTCGGGTCTTCCGTTACGCTGAAACCATTCAATATGAGGTCTGCCGCGCTGTCGGGATCCACGTCTTTCGAAATCTCCTGAGCGATCTTTGCTTCGTCTATGGCTGAAGACAGCTTCTCCTTCAGAAGCTGGTATCTATCTTTGACCCTCTTCCAGGATTCGTTGTCCTCCCTGCTAAGGTTCGCCCTCTCTTGATCCATGATCTTCTTGATCTCATTCTTATTGGTTATGAAATCAATATATGACCTGAGAATCCTCTTGAGCTTCGACACATAAACATTTTCATCTCTGGTTTCCGAAAAGACATGATCTTCAAGTTCGTCTATCGAGTACTGCCAAACTTCATAAAACAGATCCTCTTTGCTGGGGAAGTAGTAGTATATCAAGGCCTTTTTCACCCCAGCCATCTGGGCAATCTCAGACATGCTTACGCCGTCGTGACCTCTTTCCGCAAAGGCCTTCCGGGCGGCTTTTATAATCCTCTCTCTAGAAGACAATTTCGCTCGCACCGGATCCACCGTCCCTTCAAGGTTTTTTGTCTATAGCAAGCTTCTCTTCATTGTTAGCGTACTTTCTCATTCTAACATCGAAATCGTAAACCCCTCTGTGGGCCGGATGGGTCTCGGCAAAGCCTTCCTCGTAGTAGAGTTTGTCGGCGTATTCCTTCCAGTCGGCCGCAAGTTCATCAAGCTGTCCGGCAAGCTCTGTGACAACGTTCTCGCTTCCATCATGCTGCGGGATCGCATTGAACTTGTTCACCATAGCTCTGAGAACCTTCGGATTGTCAATAATCGGACAGGGTCTGAAGAGATTATTGCTGTAAGGCACCATTCTCTTGTATGCCGTGAAGAATGGAGACTTCAAAATCTCCAGAAGACTCTTCTCTCTTATGCTGTCAACCGCAAACTGCTGGAAGACACAAGGTTCAACGTAACCCTTTGCATTTACGTGAATATACTTTGCGCCGGCGGCCAGACAGCCATTCGTAAGGAATCCGTGATTCCAGAAGTCTGCAACGAATGCAAAGTCTCCGCCAAGCCTCTCTTGCTCAGTCTTGAAGAATCGCTCATACCTCTGCTCAGGCGTCGGAACGAGATCCATCGAAGGATTCATACCTACTGGCATGAACTGAAATACCCAGGCATAAGCAACGCCTTCATCCTTCAAGAACTGCCAGAACTCGTCCTTCATCATGACCTCGTGATTCAGTCTGGTTGCTGTAACCGAAGTACCGTAAATGACTCCGGCTTCTCTCAGATTCTCCCACGCCTCCTTGATCTTAAGAAAGACACCGCGTCCTCTTCTCCAGTCGGTCTCACCTTCGAAACCTTCTACGGAGACGGCAAATGTGGCATTTCCAAGTTCGCCGAGCTTTTTCGCAACTTCCTTGGTGATAAGCGTTCCATTTGTGTAGACCTGGAAGTAAGAGTCGTTGAACTCTTCGAAAATCTCGAGAAGATGCGGCCATACGAACGGCTCACCGCCGGTAATTATGAAGAAGTAAATGCCCAGCTCGTTTGACTGTCTGATAATTGAACTGACCTCTTCCTTCGAAAGCTGGTACTTTCTACCATAGAGACCGGCGTAACAGCCCACGCAGTTAAGATTACAGGCGTAAGTTGGGCTTATAACCACCAGCTTGGGAATGACTACCTCATGCTCGAGCATCTTCTCTTGGCGAATCTTCTCGCCAAGGGCAAACTCGTTTACAACGAGATTGGTCATAGCCTTTTCAACGGCCTTAGGACTGGATCTCTTGAAAACGTTCTGCCAGGAAACGATCATTGGATGCTCTTCCTCGGCCATCTTAGCCAGTTTCTTCAAACCACTCTTTGTTGGTTCTTTCGTCAAAGTTGCAACAGTTCCGAACAATTTTCCAATATTTTCAGTAGAAGAATTCCTGACGAGTGAACCAACATACTTCCCTGCCTGTCTCAGCATGGAAGTCTTCATACTTTCTACAATACCCACTAATAACACCCCCAAAAGATTTTTACTTACCGGTCGGTAAAATATTAAACCATCGATACTACGTATTCGTTTCATGTATATGAATTTTCTAGCAAAGAGTGTTTCTGGCTGCCTTTGGCTCATGTCAAAAGATCGTTTCTGGAAAGCCTCTCTATCTGAATCCACTGGAGTTTTACGCAAAGAGACAGACTTTGAAATGTAGTTCATGGCTACAAATTTATGGAGGCGTTTAGTTATGAGATCAAGAGTTAGATGCGGGATTGCGTCGGGCATGACGAAATTAAGAGCAAAGTATCGAGTGTAGGGTCTGGGCTCTAGCGAAAAAACGATTTACGCTGGAGTTATTCGTGGAACCCGCCCTGATGAGCCTGCCCCAAAATGTTCCTGTTTGGGGTCTCCTGTTCAGGGGTCCTGTTTGGGGGGTCTGCACGGGATCTCGCATCTAAGATCCGGTGCGCGCTTAAAATCAAGAACCCGCTGATCGCTGGAAGATCCGCTATTTGCTGAGTGCTGTGAAGCAGAGACATAATCACGACTCTCCTCTTTGGTCATCCCGATAAGCACCTGATCGGGACCCCGTATTTGAGAACCGCTGGTCGCTGGAAACTCAGCTATTCGTTGAGCGCTGAGAAGCAGAGACATTATCACGACTCTCCTCTTTGGTCATCCCGATATGCACCTGATCGGGATCCGTATTTGAGAACCGCTGGTCGCTGGAAACTCAGCTATTCGCTAGTCGCTGAGCGCTGTGAAAAACCGTCCTTCGTTGTCCGTCCAAGATCATGGACCCGTCCTTCGTTAGGATCAGTCGAGATAGAATAGCTGGAGAGGTTCGCTTCCCTCAGGAGAAGGCACCTGAAGAGCCGCTCTTCGCGCCAAGAACCGAGATTCTGACCAGGAGCTTTGTCACATGACATAAAAGGCTGAAGGAAGATAAGTTTGAGAGGGGGATGACACTAATCATTGCTCTTTCAGATAGAGGTCTGGCTTCTTCTTGCAACTTGCATCGTGGAACTTGCAACCGATGTTCTTTTCGGAGGACGGTGAACTGCCAACGGACAACCTTGTCTAATGTGACTAACCTGAGTTAGCAGACCGACTACTTTTTGCCTTCTGCTTTGGCCTGTGAGAGGTCTTCCTCCTCTTCGGGCGAACAGCCGTTCGCCCCTACAAGAAGAATATGATTCTGAATGGGATGACAGATAAAAAAGATCGGTAGGCGGTTCTTCGTTTTGTTCCTGGCACGAAAGCGCCAGCATCACTTCCTGAGATACTTCTTTTATCAAGCAAAACCCGCTCTTATTAACCCGGTTTTCTTAACCCGTTCTTCGTAACCGATCTTTATAACCCGATCCTTTGTTTCCCGCGAAGCGGGCATTGCGTCTAATGTCTTATTCTTCCTCGCGCAGCAGCAGCACTTCTGCCGACGCTTGGAGGCGCATCACTTCTGCTCTTGACCTTTCCTACGCCCTTCCCCGCACCTGCTACCACGTTCAATCAGCCTCACTTCCTGAAATACACCTCTTGGGCTCGAATCCGGCTATGATTTTCCATGCTATAGTGTACAATGCAATAAAGGGGGGGTGGTGCTCAGTGAAGAAGATCGTCTTTAGGGTCATCGCAGGTATCATAGTTGGTGTAATTACTTGGGCAGTGGCGATACTGATCTTCAGTGACGGAATAGCTGACTCTTTTTCGTCCATAACATCGATCGAGAAGGCTAATGTCTTGATGGAGATCGACGAGAACGGTCTCCTGACAGTTACCGAGACAATCGACTATAAGTTCAACAAAGCTTACAGAGGGATTTATAGAGAGCTGCCTGCCGATAGGGCGGGAAGCCAGTACAGCTCGATTGAGGTTACTGCTGTAGGCAAGGAGATCAAATACATAGAATCTATGGGCAACGAAAGTGCCAGATCGGTTAGGATCTGGTTTGTTCCGTATAACTCCTCGAGTGTTACTCCGGTAAAGGGAGAGGAAAGAGTAAGCGTTACTTACAAGTACACTGTTCGTAGAGCTGTCGAAGTGGGCACAGACATCGCACAGATCTTCAGAAAGATCTGGGGTGAGGACACAAGCAGCTGGGTCGGCGAAATCACTGCGAGAGTTGTTTTTCCTCAAGACTTAGATATACTCGAGTTCTACACGCATCCCCCTGTTGAGGTAGATCGTAGTGGAAACGTGTTTGATTTAAGAGCGACGAACATTCCGCCCAGGACATACGTCGAGTTCAGGGCAGTCCTTCCAAAGGAACAGGCAAATGCGATGAACATGCGAAACATCGCTCTAGGTGGAGCCTTCGATGAGAGCTTCATAAAAGAAGCCGAGAGAAAGGCAGAGACAACGGTTCTCTTCGGAAAGTGGATAATTCCAATAGCTCTAGGTTTCTTGACACCATTTGTGCTGATAGTTGCACACAGGAAATTCGGACGAGAGATAGACATCGGCTATTATGCCGAGTATGAGAGAGACTTACCAACGGGCGACGCTCCCGATGTTATAAACGCGGCAGTAAGGAACATGGCTGGAATGGTCGACAACGACGGAATAGGCTCAACAATTATGGAACTGTATAGAAAGGAACATATCGATTTTCAGAAAGGAAAGGGCGACAAGGTCGAAGGAATAATCATAAAGAATCGAGACAAGTCAAAGCTACGTCCTACCGAAGCGGCCTTCCTCTCTTTTCTTGACAAGTACGACGAAGGTGATGTGTTTGATTTTACTGCCGTGAAGAAACAGGTTACGAAGAAGCAATCGAAAGCTCGACTCTTCACGAGCGAATTCTCGAAATACAAAAACAAGGTCAACGATACTGTTAAGAGGATGCACTTGATAGACCTCAAGGGCAATGCGATTGCCAAGGGTTACTCCTTCCTGATGTTAGTTGTATGTATTATCCTTCTTATTTTCTACTCGAAATCTGATCTTTCGCCAATGAGACTCTTCTCTTACGCATTCTTTGGAGGAATCTGGATAGTAAGCTGGGTTGTGATTTTGATGCCGAAGGATGTGTTCGGAAGATGGACTAAAGACGGCAGGCTTTTCTATCTCCGGTGGCTTGGCTTGAAGAAGTATCTGGAGGATTATTCCTTGCTAAACGAGAAACCCCCTGAATCGATTATCCTGTGGGAAGAGTATCTCGTATTCGCAACGGCCCTAGGAATTGCCGATACTGTGAGAAAGAATCTCAACAAGATAGTCCCGGAAGACGTCTGGAGAGAACAGAGCAGGCATCCATATATCTACTATCCGGTCACGGCATACGCCGTCAGTTCCTTCACCGGTCTTACAAGAGCCGCCTCTTCTGCATCCAGCAGCGGTTCTGGTGGGGGCGGATTTAGCGGCGGAGGCTCCGGCGGTGGCGGAGGTGGTGGCGGAACGGGAGGCTTCTAGAGCCTCGCGGATTCCTGCGACATTATCTCTTCTACAGGTGAGATAAGATGATAAATCGATAAATGCAAATGAGATGATCAATTTACGTGTTGTTTTCATAGTGGGCGTTGATCAGAAGAGCAGCGTGATATAATCAGTCGAAAGTTACCCAACGGAGGAGCACCCGAGATCAGTAGACGTTCATCAGGGGATTGGAACGGATCGAAAGGCGAGGGTGCCGAAGAAGGCGGAAGTCCCAGCGACCGACTTCTGGGCATACAGGAAAGACCTGTATGACTGTCACGAAGAATGCGTGGAGAGCCGGTGGGTTTGGAATAAGACATTATTTCAAACCATTAGAGTGTTCCCGTTTTCTTCGGGAACACTTTTTCTTTTTTCGGGAGGTGGTTAAGTGCGACTCGCAATAGTGGGCGCTACCGGGGAAGTAGGCCGAATGATGTTGAGGAAGCTGGAAGAGGAGAAAATCTCGCCGAAAGTGATCGATCTGCTTGCATCGAAGTGCAGTGAAGGAAAGCATTTGAAGTTTGAAGCCAGAGATCTAGAAGTCAAGGAGCTTCGAGAGGGGTCTTTCGATAAAGGCTACGATTATGTTCTATTCTCTGCCGGAGCTACCGTTTCGAAGCATTATGCTCCAATGGCCGCGGAAAGGGGAGCCGTCGTTATTGACAACTCATCTGCTTTCAGAAGTGACGCAGAAATTCCTCTTGTGGTACCCGAGATCAACGGGGATATTCTGAAGGGATACGGCGGTATTGTTGCAAACCCAAACTGCTCGACCATACAGATGGTTCTTTCCCTCAGCGGAATATACAAGAGCTACGGGATAAAGACAATTGTAGTTTCTACGTATCAAGCTGTCTCTGGGGCGGGCAACAAAGGAATAGCCGAGCTTGAAGAGCAGGAGAGGGGAGAAATTCGGCCTTCGGTCTTTGTGAGGCAGATACACAGAAACGTCGTTCCCATTATTGGGGATTTGCTCCATTCAAACTTTTCTACCGAAGAGATGAAGATGGTTCACGAAACTCGAAAGATCTTCAGGGATGATTCGATATCTGTCTGGCCCACGACTGTGAGGGTTCCTGTTGTTTACGGCCATTCAGAATCCGTCTTCTGTGAGACGGTCCGCCCCTTTTCACTGGAGGACCTTAGAAGAGAGATAGAGTCTTCAAAAGACGTAGTTTACAGTGAAGAAAGGCTTACTCCTGTCGAAGTAGCCGGTTCCGATCTGGTATTTGTGTCGCGTCTGAGAGGCTTTGACGGAAACCGCTTCCTCTTCTGGAACATGGCAGACAACATTCGGGTGGGGGCTGCAACAAATGCTATTCGAATCATGAAAACTCATTTGGGAGGTACTTGAGATGAAAGGTGCATTTTACTCTGCGACTGGAAACACTTTTCTTGTGGTCGATTCGAGAGACACAAAGCTGAGCGACGAAGAGAAGCGCGATCTTGTTCTCAAGTACGTTAACGACAGAGATGGTGCGATCTTTGTGGAGAGAGACTTCATGGATTACTTCAATCGTGATGGTCATAGGGCCGCCTTCTGCGGAAACGGAGCTAGGACTTTCGTGCACTTCATTCACGAAAAAGAAGCCCGGGATATGGTCGAGTTTTTCTCTTATTCGGGAAGTGTATTGGGCGTTGTGGATGATGTTGTTTGCGTGAAGATGCCCTCGCCAAAATTCCTGGGAAGTTTCGAGGAGGAAGAGTTCCGCGGGGAGATTATTGTTGTCGGTGTGCCTCATCTTGTGATAGAGGCGGACACGCAAGATATCGACTGGAACGGACTTCTTCCTCTCAGACACCTGTACGACAGCAATATAAACGTCTTCAGCGTCCTGGAAGACGGAACGCTTAGAATACGAACCTTTGAAAGAGGCGTCGAGGGAGAGACGGGCGCCTGCGGCAGCGGCGCGACAGCAGTTGCATGGATTCAAAGCAGAAGGACGGGCAGTGAGAAGATAGTCTTGCAGGCCAATGGAGGCGTTCTTACTGTCACCTTCAGAGACGGGGCTGCCTTTCTAGGAGGAGGTGTAGAGAAATGTTCAGAGGAACTGGAACTGCGGTTATAACACCGTTCAAGGACGGCAATGTTGATTTTGATGCATTCGGGAGGTTCATTAGATTTCAGCTTGAGAACAAAATTGAGGCCCTTATAGTCCTCGGAACGACCGGGGAATCGCCAACGATAGGCGATTCTGAACGGACTCAACTGATAAGGATCGCCGTTAGTGAGGCAAATGGCACGGTTCCGGTGATTGTGGGGACTGGCACCAATTCGACTGAAAAGACCGTGGAGATGTCAACAAGAGCATTTGATGAAGGTGCCGATGGCGTACTGGTAGTGGTCCCATATTACAACAAACCAACCCAGGAAGGTCTTTACAGGCATTTTGGAGAGATAGCGACACGTGTGCAAGGACCCGTGATTATTTACAACGTTCCGGGAAGAACGGGAACCAACATGCTTCCCGATACGATAATCAGATGTCTGGATTTCGATAACATTGTCGGAGTGAAAGAGGCAAGTGGAGACCAGTATCATGTCGACTACCTTCTTTCCAGGTTGAAGGCAAATCATTCTGATCTCAAGGTTTGGTCGGGAAACGACGATCAGGCCTTTCATCTCTGTTGCAGTGGCGGCGACGGTGTTATCTCGGTTATTTCTAATGCTGTTCCTTTCAAGACTTCTTCGATGATCCGGTCTATTCTCTGCGGCGACCTCGAGAGAGCGAGGGACTTGCATCTAGAGCTTCTCCCGATTATGAAAGCATTCTTTGTGGAGTCAAATCCCATACCTGTCAAGTATGCCCTGAGCCTAATGGGGTATTGCGAGAACGAACTTCGCCTGCCTCTTTACGAACTCTCCGATGTAAATCGAATGGTTGTTGAAAGGGCCTTGAAAGAGAGTGGAGTGCTGTGAAATATGGAGTAGTTGGCTCTTCGGGGCGGATGGGAAAAGAAATTGTTGAAGTATTTAAAGACCACGAACTCGTTCTCGAAGTTAATGATGAAGGTATCTTTAGACATGGCGAACCAGAGGTTATCATTGATTTCTCGAATCGTGAAGTTTTGAAAACCACAATCGATCTGACAGATCAATTTGGCGCAGGTCTGGTCATTGGGACGACTGCTCTTCGTCAATCGGATATTTCGGATCTGGAGAAGCTTGCCGAAAAGCTCCCTGTGGTTCAAAGCTTCAATTTCTCCATAGGCATAAACCTGCTAAGAATGATCCTCAAAGAGTTTTCGACTCTATTTGAAGGCTTCGAAGGCGAGATAATTGAAGTGCACCACAGTGCGAAGAAAGATGCGCCATCGGGTACCGCATTGATGCTCAAGGAAGCTACCGGAAGAGACTTGCCGATTCACTCTGTGAGGGCCGGGGAAGTTCCCGGAGATCATACTCTCTTCTTTGCTAATGACGGAGAAGTCATCGAGCTAACTCACAGAGCGATCTCCCGCAAAGTATTCGCGATCGGGGCGCTTACGGCAGCTCAGTTCTGTGCCACTAAAGAAAAGGGATTCTACTCCTTTGAGGAGGTCATTAAATGGACTCAGAAATGATAATAAAGATGATAAGAGACTCGAAGAAAAAGACCCCTGCAATATGTCACATTTGCGGGGATCTGGCCGACCTTTCGACTGCGGGTGTAGAGTTCGTCGGAGGCAAAGACTTTGGAATTCTCTTTGGCGATCTGAAAGATATCAGCGGAGTGATCGAGGCCAACAGAGACAAGATTGCTGGTCACCACATCGAAATCAGGGCACGAAATTCGGCCCTCCCCCTCGCCGATCTAACGAGGTATAGGGCGCGTATCGAACCGGGAGCGATTATTCGTGATCTGGTTGAAATTGGAGACAACGCGGTCATAATGATGGGGGCCGTTCTCAATGTCGGCGCAGTGATTGGCAAAGGAACTATGATAGATATGAACGTAGTAGTCGGAGGCAGGGCAATAATTGGAGCCGATTGTCACATAGGAGCTGGAGCCGTTGTTGCCGGCGTTGTGGAGCCTCCCAGCGCGACACCGGTGATTATAGAAGACAATGTGCTTGTGGGAGCCAATGCCGTTATCCTCGAAGGTGTGAGGATTGGAGCAAATTCGGTCATAGGAGCCGGCGCAGTGGTAACGAAGGATGTTCCACCTTTTTCGGTTGCTGCAGGAACGCCCGCGAAAGTCATAAAGCAGTTCGACGAGAAGACTGCGAGTAAAACCAGCCTCGTCAAAGAGCTTCGAGAGCTTCAGGAGAGCTAGATGATTGTCCAGAAGTACGGAGGTTCTTCGGTCGCGAATGCCGAGAGAATTAGGAACGTTGCAGAGAGAATCAAAGTACGCGTCGATTCTGGCGAGAAGGTGATTGTGGTAGTCTCTGCAATGGGAAAGACTACGAACGACCTGATTTCTCTTGCCGAAGACCTCACTGAGGAACCGGATCCTAGAGAACTGGCGATGCTGCTTTCCACCGGCGAACAGATATCTGCTGCCCTCCTTTCTATGGTTCTTATAGGAATGGGTGTGAAATCAATCTCTCACAACGCTTTACAGCTTGACATAACGACTGTTGGAGATTTCGACAATGCAAGAATCGCAGACCTGAATCTCGATAAGATCTACACCGAGCTTGAGGATCATGATGTGATAGTGGTCACCGGCTTTCAAGGCGTCGATTCGGAGGGAAATCTAACTACTTTAGGACGCGGAGGCTCGGATACATCTGCAGTCGCCATTGCGGCCAAGGCAGGGGTCCCCTGCGAGATATTCAGCGACGTGGCAGGGGTGTATAGCTGCGATCCCAAGCTTCACAAAGATGCTAGAAAGCTGGAGTACATTACTTACGACGAAATGCTCGAAATGGCCGCTTTGGGGGCGAAAGTCCTTCATTCGAGATCCGTTGAAATAGCAAAGAAGTACAACGTAGAGATTCTCTGTTTGTCTTCTTTCGGTGAAGAAGGGGGTACGAGAGTAGTGAACAGGCTTCCCGAATGGCTTGAACAGCCTGTAGTAACCGGGGCGACAATAGACACGAACCAGCTGAAGATTGCGATTAATAAACTTCCCGGCAACACCGAGATAGTCAGCAAGATCTTCCAGGCAGTTGCCGGATCGAGTTTCAATGTGGATATGATATCTATAGTCAATGACAACGGCTACATTCATCTGGCATTTACAGTTCTCTCAGCCAGTCCAGCAGCCATAAAGAGGACTATCGAGAATGTGCTGGTTGATGTGGATGACTGGGAACTCGCAATAGATGAAGATGTAGCGAAGATATCGGCCGTGGGTGTTGGGATGAGGTCGAGTTCCGGCGTAGCTGCCCGTTTTTTCCTTGCGCTGGGGAAGGCAGGAGTCAAAATCATCGCCACTACAACTTCAGAGATCAAGATTTCAGTTCTCGTTCCCAAATTTCAGGCAAGCACAGCCTTGAAGGCTCTTCTCGATGAGTTCGAATTGTGAGTTGATGAGGATGATTTCGAGAGTCTATTCGCCTTTTCCTCTTAGAATCGTCAGTGCACATGGAATAAACATAAAAACAGACCAGGGAGAGTTCCTGGATACATTCGCCGGAATAGGGGTCCTTGCCTTTGGCCACTCAGACGTTGCAACAGTAGAAGCCGTTACCTCGAAAATCAGGCGCTTCTCTCACACATCGAACTATTTTCTCGATGAGGATGCCATCTCTCTAAGTGAAAAGCTCCTTCATTTCTCACGCTCTAAAGGCGAAGTTTACTTCTCAAACTCCGGCACGGAGGCTACAGAGGCTGCAATCAAGGCTGTGAGAAAACTCAGGAGTGGAAAACTCGTTTCGTTCGAAGGCAATTTCCACGGCAGAACGATGGGCGCCCTTTCTCTTACACACAGTGAGAAACTCCGCAAACCCTTCGAACCGCTCCTTCAAGATGTCCTCTTTCTGCCCAAACGTGCGGAAGATTTGGAAAGGGCAATCAGAGATGAAGAGATCGCTGCCGTTTTCGTCGAGACGATACAGGGTAACAGCGGAGTTTTGCCTTATCCTGCCGATCTTGTTCGAAGTATAGAAGCCCTCAGAAAAGATAGGGGCTTCTTGGTAGTTGCCGATGAGATTCAGAGCGGTCTGTGCAGGACCGGTGAGTACTTCGGTTATCACAACTACGAAATTGAACCCGACATCGTTATACTCGGGAAGGCGGTCGGCGGGGGTCTACCGCTGGGAGCGGTGATTTTTAGGGGATTATCGCCGTTTGCGCTGGGAGATCATGGATCGACATTTGCCCCAAATCCTATCAGTCTTGCTGCTGGACTTTCCGTTGTGTCCAGAATGAATTACGAGCTTCTAGAAAGTGTTAGAATATGTGGGGCACATCTGATGAAGAACCTGAAGAGGCTTCCCTGGGCAAGAGAAGCGAGCGGGATGGGTCTGATGATAGGAGTATCAACAGAGGACCCGGACAAAGTCAAAGCTCTGGCCTTTGAAAGAAGGGTGCTTCTCAATGTCACAGGTGGGCGAATAAGGTTCTTGCCGGCCCTGAATATTACGATCGAAGAGATAGACGAGATCACGGAAAGGCTAGATTTTGGAGGTTGAGATGATTGATTTTCAGAAACTCGCAAATGAGTTCGGTACTCCCCTTTATGTATATGATGCGCAAAAGATAAGAAAGAGAATTGCCAAAGCCAAGAAGGTCTTCGAGGGTCTCGATGCCGAGATAGTCTTTGCTTTAAAGGCCAACAATAATCCTTCACTTCTCAAGATCATGGCAGCAGAGGAAATAGGCGCAGACGTTGTGTCCAGGGGAGAGCTACTCGCGTCCAAAATGGCCGGGATGAAGCGAATCCTCTGGAACGGCAACGGCAAGACACATGAGGATATTGTACATTTCACCAACCAGGGACTGGACATTGTCTGTGTGGACTCGTTGCAGGAACTCCCTCTCTGGGATGGCATTGACGTGATAAAGCTCCTGAGAGTCAATCCCGATGTTGATGCGAAAACCCATCCGCATATATCTACAGGGCTCAGGGCTCATAAATTCGGTGTACCTATAGAAAAGATTGAGGCGGTAGCCGATAGAATAGACGGGCTTCATCTCCATATTGGCTCGCAGATAACTGATGTTGAACCCTTTTTGGATGCATATTCAAAGGCACTCGAGTGTGCCAAGAAATTCGGTTTCAAGTACATTGACCTTGGCGGCGGCTGGGGTATCGACTATGAAGGTGAAGAACTTGATATAGAAAAGCTTCAGAAAGGCATAGGGAACCTGTTTTCCGATTTTGAAGGAAAACTAATTGCCGAGCTCGGAAGATACATAATCGGACCTGCCGGATATCTGGTAACCACCGTAGTCAGCGTGAAACCTTCTGAGAAGATTTTTGTCGTGACCGACGCCGGTATGAATGCTTTGATAAGGCCGGTTCTTTATGATGCCCATCACAGAATACAGGTGCTTTCAGGAACAGGCAAGAGCGTTACTGCAGATGTTGTCGGCCCTCTCTGCGAAAGCGGAGACATCCTCGCGAGAAGCAGAAAGATAGAGTTGCCTATACCGGGAACAGCAATCGTCTTCGAAAACGCAGGTGCCTACGGTTTTTCCATGGCCAACAACTACAATGGAATGCCCTTGCCCGCGGAAGTGCTCGTCGATGGAGACTCAGTAAAGCTCATCCGCCGAAGGCAAAGCATAGAAGAACTCTTCACAAACGTCAAAATGTAACCCCTCCCCCTTGGGGACAGACTCCAATATTTACCTCGGGTTAACATTCGCAAAGAGTGCCTCTTTTCCCTTGGGTACTCCATTTCAACCCTCCCTCCTTGGGGACAGACTCCGTTTATTACATTGAGTTAACATTTGCTTAGAGTATTTTTTTCTCATGGGGAGTCCGTTCTTCCCGACTATTTCTGTTGAAGTTCTGAAAGTTACCACCGCTATGCTTTCAGAAGCGAGCTTGTGAAATTCATAGATATTCTTAGTGAATCCATACACATGTTGAGTCTATCTTATTGCAAAGAGGATCACCCTTCATCTTAAGTACAGTTGCTCACCCTTTAGGTTGAGTTACCGTCTTCAGAGAATTGAGGTAGTTCTCATCTTGTTAGGAGAAACCTTTGGGTCAGCTTGGGCTGAAAGAGTTTGTGGGTTGTGTTCAACTTAGAATCGCTTGTTTCCTAGGGCGAAATGTTGCGGAAATGTAAATACTGGAGTCCCCAAAAAAGGGAAGCCCATATGGGCTTCCTCTTCCTTTTGCGATATATTGGACCGTCTCTTGAGGTCTGGGAAGTTTCTAGAGTGTTTTATCGAACCAGTCGACTGTAGCTTCAATGAGTTGATTGAAGGCTGTCATATCGCCTGTGAATATGTTGAATGTATGATCGGCGCCCTCAATTAGAAGAACTTTGGATTCCGAATTTCGAGATGCGTCAACGATTCTCTGAGCATTTATTGGATCAACCACGGTGTCTTCCGCACCGTTAATAGCAAGTACTGGAGCACTTGAATTAGAGAAAACCTCCAACACGTCTGTGCCGTAAGCTTCGTCGAACCACTGCAGCCCGAGTTTGAGGGGAGTTCTCCAATCAAAAGTGAGTTCATAGTAGCCATTTTCCTTTGCTATCTCATATGCCTCCAAGCTTCCAACTCCTGATAGGTCTGGAGCACCTGCCCAGCAAAGCACCGACTTGTAAGCTGGATTATATCCTGCAGCAAGCAAAGCGATTGTTCCACCCTGGCTCCAACCCATTATCCCTGCTCGATGGCCGTCTATTCTTGGAAGACTTGCTGCGTAAGCGAAGGCAACATTTGTATCGTCTACTGCCGATGTGAAGTTGTAGTCGATGTAGTCTGCAGTACTCTCGCCATTACCAATGAAGTCGAAGCGGACACTGGCAATACCTGCCCCAGCAAGCGCTGGAGCTGCCAGGAGGTAGCCTCCACCGGCTTCACTCTTGTCAGAACCGGTTCCATGAAGCATGACAACCAACGGGAATGGGCCATCGCCATTGGGTATGCAGATGACAGCGGGAATCTCATGATCGATATTGGGAATCATGACAGATATCTCCGTATATGATGCAGGGATTTTCAAGACAGTTCCCACTTGTAGTGCAAACTCATCAGTAATTCCGTTAAGTTCGGCGATTTCCTTCCAATCAACACCATAGGCCTTTCCGATTTCCCACAAAGTGTCTCCCTTCACTACTGTGTACTCGCTTCCGGCAGCGAAAAGCATGCCTCCAAGAAGCACAACCAAAAGAACGGCTAGAGAAGCTCTCCTCGTGACTTTCAACGCTCTCACCCCTTATATAAAGATTTGGTATCTTTTTCAGTATACACCCGCTTTGTTGCCAGACTAAGAAGAAGTTCCTCTTGGAAATATCGGGCCTGGGAAGTCGCTTAAGAGCTCAGAGCTGAGAAGATAGAGATTTTAAGATCAAAGATCATATCCGGTCATGGATAATTATGATCTGTCCTTCACCAGATCATAACCCGTACTTGTAAAGGACCACTATAAGGTGGTTAAAACCACGTTGTCCGTCAACGGTTCTCCGTCCAAAGATCCGCGCTGGTCGGCTGCCAGGAGTCGCTGAGCGCTTGGAAGAGCAAGGCATTAGCAACAAGGTCAACCGTCAGTGGCACCGTTCTCCGAAAAGAGCGTATGAGCCGGGTCTAGGGTCTCGCAAGAGCGTTGCGAACTATTGTTGTAAAGAGGGTTCTTCGTTCCGACGCTACGCGTCCAGGTTCTTGGTTAAGGAGCGCGAGAGAATAAGAGAGAAGGAGAGACTGAAGAGATGAGATTCCGTACAGGAGCCCTGAACAAGACCCCAAACAGAACCCCTGAACAGGAGATTTTCAGGGCAGGCTATACGGGATGACAGAACCTTCACGTCATCCTGGCAATGCTCCTGGCCAGGATCTCGGTCCATAGACGAAACGAGGAGTGCAAAGAATGGAGAAACGACGAGAAGAAGGAGATCCCGTGCAGAAGCCCTGAACAGAAGCTCTTCAGGGCAGGCTCTACGGAATGACAAAGTGAGTGGATTTAGTGGCAGGCTATACGGGATGACACTCCTTAACGTCATCCAGAAAATGCTCCTGGTCAGGATCTGGGCTTTGGTCTTGACGAAGGACGGTTTTTCACAGCGTTCAGCGGGTTCTTGATTTTAAGCGCACAGCGGATCTAGGAACGTAGAACAGATCCTCGCTCTGGAACGAAGAGCAAATTCCTTTTCTTGGAACTGACAACTTGCGACTCCTCTTCCAAGCGTACAGCGGATCTTTCGGTTTAGATCGTCTTTGCGCTTTTGGCACGGCTATCGTATTGACTCTGGAAAGGAGAAGATCATGATTGCTTTTCGTTTGAATTCTTCTCACTCTGAAATATCTCGATCAATCTCGCTCGAAGAGAAGGTAAGTCGTTAACGATGACGGCCCACACTATGTCAAAGTTGACACCTGAATAGTCATGAATCAGTCGGTCTCTTGTACCAGCTATTGCTCTCCAAGGAATGTCGCTGTGAGCTACTGTGAAGTTATATGGGAGTTGTTTTGCTGCTTCTCCTATTATATCGATGTTTCTGATTACTGCATCCTGCGTCTTCAGATCGGCGGTGAATTCATCATATGACATATTCTCTACATAGGCCGTGATTCGTTCTATGCTATCGATCATATCTTCAAGAATCTCACCGATTCCTCTTTTAGACATATCTAATTGACTGCTCTATATCGTGCCTAATTCGGGCGTTTCGTATGCTCTTTAACCCAGAAGGAGTTAGTAAATCAACCTTCTTTCGTACGATGCGTTCAAGCTGCTCTGAGAGGTCCATGAATTCTAAACCAGGCACCCTGTCAAACTCTACGTAGATATCTACGTCGCTGTCGTCGTTCTGATTTCCTTTCACAAAGGAACCAAAAACCCCTATCTTCGAGACAGAGAAACGATCTCTTAGTTCTGGGAAATTTTCACGCAATGCTTGTATAACTCTTTCTAGATCTTGCATAGTATCACCTCAATGAAATTTTATCACAGCCGCCGGAACGGTTTAGCAAGGCTGGCGAAGAACATTCAAGAAGTGAGACTGCTTCGCAAAAGGCAAAAAAGAGCCAGTCTGCTGACGCAGGCCAGTCACCTTCGGTGGCCAGTCAGGCTGCGCCTGGCCAGTCTCGCCTTCGGCGACGCAAGTTCCGACTGCGTCGGGCAGATGAGATCCCGTACAGGAACACTACGGGATGACAATCTTAGGTGATTCTGTAGGGGCGAACGGCTGTTCGCCCGAAGAGGGGAAGCCCTCTCACAGGTGCAAAGCACAAGGCAAAAAGTAGTCGGTCTGCTGACGCAGGCAAGTCGCATTAGACAAGGTTGTCCGTTGGCCGTTCACCGTCCTCTGGGAAGACAACGAAGGACGGGTCTTCAAGCGATCAGCGTTCACCAAATAGCGGGTACTCAGAGGCACTGCCACTCTCATTACTTGGAACTTGGAACAGACAACATGGAACTGTTCTTCACAGCGTTCAGCGGGTCCTTGATTTTAAGCGCGCAGCGGATTTTAGATGCGAGATCCCATACAGGACCCCCAAACAGGAGCACTTTGGGGCAGGCTCATTGGGGCAGGCTATACGGGATGACAAAGTGAGGCACTTAAGAAAGTCGCTTTGTTAAAACGATATAAGGAGACTTCGAAAAGCTGCTATCGGGATAACGCCTTTATCAGCACTGAGAATGATAAAGGGGTCAATCTTTTCTTCGTGACACTCGAGACCCCATACTCGACACCCCGTTCTTGATTCCGTCATGCTTAAGTAGTTTCAGCATCTCGGTTTTGACCCTCTCAGTGAAGCCGACTTCCGCCGCAGGTGGCAATGCGTCTGTGAATCGAATCTTGGCGCTTTCAACCGATACTTCTGTCTACCAGCGAGTAGTTTTATCATTTCAAGGTTCTATTCTACAGTGCATACTTGAACTCCATAGTCAAACTTCTCGCCATGATTCATCCACAACAAGGCTACTCTGTTGCCCGGAAGCGGAACGACTCCGGCGATCAACTCTTCGCTCGAGTCTAGCAGTTTCATCATGCTTACTGTCTCGGCATTATCGATCCTGAGCGCCTTAAGTTCGAAGGCATCGCCATAAAGAAGCCATTTGCCACCGGGGAGGACCGCGCAGGAAGAAGCGCTAAACACAGTTCCCGGCTTAGAGACAGTTTCATTCGATGCGGTAAACAATTCTATTTCATTGTTTTCATTTACGAAGAAAACCGTTCCTTGTCCTTGAACCCATTGCAGTGTATTGGTCGAATATGTTATTCCGAATTGGATCATGGATGAACCCTCATTATCGAGCACATATAGCTTCCCTCTGGGTTCGCGAAACAGCCCATACCTTCCGGAGCAATCATGACCGAAGAACTCCATTCCTTCGATCGCGTTGTAAGAAAACTCCTGAAAGTCTCCCGAAGCTTCAATGACGATGCCAGTTCCGGCATAAGAGAAGATCAAGAGTCTTCCATCTGAATCCCAGTCGAATCTATACTGCTCAGTCAAAATAATCTCTAATGCCTCGGCTGGAAGGGGAAAGACGTCGAATTCACCTGTCGAAAGATCAATTGTCCTGAATCTCGTCGAAGGATCACTTCCCCTAGACATTTCTAACAGGAAGTACTTTCCATCTGTGGATATCGCGAACCTTTGCGATGGGTACCCTCTTTCAGCGACATCTAGCCAGATTAACTCTCCCTGAATCAAGTTCGAAGGTCTTTCGATTACTCTTAGATCGGTCGCCAAAATGTCCGGCTGCCAGGAAGCATTATTAGTCTCCAGAACGGTTAAGTTCTCAATTCTTTGTCTAATCCCCACATCTCTTTCATTCGTCCATCTCGAATAGATGAAACCATAACTCCTGAATATCTGCGTTGCCTCTTCTACTGAGCTATCCAGAAATGCTAAGAGCTCAGCTTTTCTGTCGCTTGTTGTAAAACCACCCTTGTCTTCAATCTGACTTAACCAAATTTCGAGGGAGTCCAGAGATGTGTTCAAACTCCTATTTGCCACAGCGGAAGCTTCTTTACGTTTCGTAACCGTTTGCAAGAAGCTTCTGAACTCGCTGCACAGCGCCAGTGACTTTTCCAGGTCGCCGGCAGCCAGGCCCTTGACAAGTTGACTATCAAGAGAGAGCGAAAAAGCCATTCCCTCTTTTTGAATTAAGGCACTTCTTATCATGTAGCGAATATTGGATTCAAGACTTCCAGATAACGTATTGTCGGGATATTTCTCGTAGTCAATAATCCTATCCGTAAACTCATTCAATCCCAATTTGAGGTCGTAGGTCCCATCGTTTAGAGCTGCAGATTCGAATTCTGCGTTGACAACTCCTGCCCTCTTTTTGAGAGACTTGTTCTCAAAAATGAGACTTCTGAGCAGTTCGCTTGATACATCCTTCTCAGAGATATCCAGCTGAGGAACTCCGTGATATTCGAGATAGTCAATCTCTTTCTTCAGGTCATATAGCTCGCTCTTAAGCTCATTCCACGAAATGAACTGCTCTTCAACTGAATCAGTCGATCCGGCAGCGATTCTTAAACTCTCTTCGGCTTGCTCGACCGATATTCCTTCCGACCACAAATCAGCGACAGTTTCAACCATGGTTGCTATCTTTTCGGTCCATTTTGAAAGGTATTCCTTTTCAAGATTACCGAAGTCACGAAGCAAGATATCTAGAAAGGTTGTGAAAATGTCAAGCTTTCCGTTCTGAAGAATAAGACTGGCTTCCAGATAGGCGATTGTCATGCTGTTCTTTTCTTCAAGCAGATATTTCCACTCATCTAGAATCTTACTCTTCTCCATAAGAGCCTGGGTCCTGTTACGTAAAGAGATCAGAGACGAGTCAAAGCCACTAATTTCAGCCGAGAACTCGTTGTTTCCTTTAGCATCCGAATAGCAGTAAGCGGGAACTCTGTTAAACAAATCAGCTAATTCCTCCCGGATCGCCGCTGCCCCGTCAATGATTTCGTGAGTTGCTTCCATCTCTTTTCCCAGGAGAGCATCGAGACCTTCAATAATCCAACCGCTCTCTATTAGCTTCACGTCAGGAGAATCGGAGTAGAGCCTCTTCAAGAAATCCCTTCCTAAACTGGACTTGTCATCACCGAAACTGTGGATCAGATCACTGCAGCTTGCAAACCAAGAACCAGCGATAACTATTCCTGTCTTCAGCGAGTATAGTTCGACATAAGCGGAGATCTGTCCACTTGTCTCTGAGTTCAAAGCACTGATTTCTTTTTTCACGTTTATCTCTTCGTAAACATGTATGAAGCTCTCTCTGAAAGCGTTCTTGTTGTCTTCGATAGTAAGGTACAGATCTGCCACACACGATTCCAATTTTCCCGATTGCTTTGCTGATTCTTCCTGGACATATTTCTTTCGATCATTGTACTCCTGAACCGAAATCTCTCCCTTTTCTCTTAGCCGATCTGTTTCTCTGTTCATTTGGAATACGGAAGCATTCAAGGCTGAATTGTAACTGCCCACGATCCTCTGAGTCTCCTCATAGAAGACGCCAGAAGTAATCTCATCTGTTTCAAGTCTTACGAAAAGCTCTTCGATGAGATCAATTGACTTCTGTGTTGACGGAATTCCCTCTGATTCGTATTGAGAAGCAACAATCTTAATCTCCTCTTCAATGGTCTCCACGATTGCGATAGAAGCAAGAGGATCTTTGTTTTCTACTGCTTTTTCAACCTTTTCTATTACTACTTCCGGCAGCACTCTCTTCTCGGTCCCAGCAATCACTTTGGGTTCACTAATCTTTTCTGTGGCATTACTCTTTCCGTTATCGAAGGCTCGACGCCTCCGAATAAAATATGCATTGTCGAAATAACATCTATTGATTTCCGCAACATCCTCGCCGACAATCCTTTTGATCTCTTTCAGGAAACCTATTTCGTTTATGGCCAGATCATTGAACATAAGCTGGAAGTCTACTACGTTATAGTACTTCGCGAAAAGCTCTATCAGCAGCGAGGGGGTTTCGATGAGGTTTTTCAATATGCCCTCTGCCTTCTCCTTCACAGTCTTCTCTAGGGCCTCCCGTGACAATTCTTCTCCTTTTTTGATTATCTCGATTTTGACCCTCTCTGTAAGTTTCTCTTTCAGCTTCTCTTTCAACTCATCGGAAGCACTTGTTAGAACCTCGTCCACAAGCTTCTTTTCATCGGAGAGCGTGAAAGGATCAACGAAGTAAGACTTCCACCAGTAGTTTGCGATCCGGTCAGTCGCCCCATGATTTCTCTTGACATAATCTATGAAAGTTATCTTGTATGTGGAGTCTATAATCTGCAAAATTGCGTTTTTAAGAACTCCCTTGAAATCACCCTTCAAAATCGGCTCGAGAATAATTTTCCAGTTCGAAAGAAAGTCCGATACCACTTCTTGGGCAGTTACAAGAGAACTCTTCAGGCCTTCTGCAAGAGCGTAATCCATGGAACTATAAAGCGAAGATTCTGCAATTGCCATCAGTTGCTTATTTTCTCTCAGCTTCACCTTCTGATAGGCCAGCAGAAGCTTAGACATCTCCTCATCACTGGCACCTTTCTTTCGAGCTTCTTCAATACTCTTAATTGATTCTCTGACATCTTCTCTAAGCCGATTCAGCAGTGTATCTTTTGAGTAGAGCGCATTCACAAAGTGATCTGCCCCAGAGCTCAACAAACCCGCTTTCTTTGCCAGATTTTCTATTGCTGCGTTGTATGCCTTGTTTAGCTCAGTTAGCGATTTCGTTTCTTCGGCAATTGGATCGATTGCTCCCGAAAAGCCAAGAAGATAAACACACAGAATAAGAATAAAGAGAAAGAGTCTTTTCATAACTTCTCCCCCAATCGATCTCCAGAGGCTTGTCTACGGGGACTCCATTATTTACATCCAGTTGACACAAGCATTCCTGGTTGTAGTTTGCACTTTGCAATGACAGTTGCCTTCGATAATCTGTCTCTGTTTTTATACGGCCAGTTTCTGGGTTTTGCAGCTCAGACGATGCTGAGTAGCTGATGTTCGTAATCCGGTGTAGCTCAGTTACTAACATGTTTCCCATACTTCTTCTCTATCAGTCCGATCATATGGCCTTCGGGATCACGGGAGAAAGCAAGAATGTTTTGGCCAGATTCAAAAGGTCCCTGGAGAATCTTCTGCCCGCGATCCTAAACTCGTTGCACAATCTCCTGTATATCGTCTACCTCAACATAGAGAGCCTTGTGTGTCGGAAAAACTCCCTTCCCCGTGAAAATCCCACCGTTTATCCCCTCTGGATCTTCGCTCTCAAAGGAATGAAATCCACTGTCGTCAACACTGGTCGCCCATTCGAATACTTCTTCATAGAATTTCGAAAGCGATTCACCATTTACAGCATTGATTTCCCAATAGACTACCGGCATTTTCTTACCAATCTGAAACCCTTCAATGATTTGCGATCGTTATTCAATCCATTGCTTATCTAGGTTTTCACCACTCACGTTCTTAATAGCTGAGATCTCAGCGAAATAGATCCACTGAAGTCGGTGCTTTCTGTTTTTCAGCCTTCTTCTGTTGAAGAAGAACATCTCAACGGCTGCCCAGATGAAGACCCAACTAGCAATGACAAGAATCTTGTGAAGAAAATAGGCATTGAAAGCGAGCTCTGAAAGGAGTGATGCAGTACCCATCGCGAGAACTCCGAATATCAAAGCAACGCTCTAACTCTTATCAGTCTTCTCTGGTCAAGATCGATGTAGTGAATGATCGGAATAAGATGCTCTCTTATCGAATCTCTTATTTCTTTTATGATAGGTTCGCTGTGGTTCTCCAAACATTCTTCTCGACGAAAACTCCTCTTCGCAGAGGTAGATAGATAGTCCGCTCTTCCAGTAACTCGATTAGCTTCTCTGCTTCATGCTTATCGAGATTGGCCTTCTCCAGCTTGATATGCACAACATCGTCCTCTGTTCGCTCAGCATAATCTCTAACAAGCTGATTCAGTTCTTCGATGTCGCTTCTCTTGATCTTCAAGGTCTCTGTCTTCAATACCCCCCATCTCCACTGGAAAATTGTCTGGCCACTTTTTGCGTTAAGCATATGACTATCGCACTATTATCCAGATGACAAATTATAGATCAATCAGACCTGGATAAAGAAGAAGAAGAGAGAATAGAAATTCGAATACTAGCAGAATGTACACTAAAACAAAAGTGTTTCTCAAGCGATCGCAGTAACAAAAAAGTCATTCCCCTCAGCTTCTTACGGAACCATGGGTGATGGTGTAAATGTGAGCGGTATTTGGGCTCGCCGTAAGTATTGCAGGTATTGGTATTAGTGCGCATCAGGCATCCATCTTCAGGCTAAATGGTGAGCATTAAGCAAAGCACAGAAGGTGAAGAATCTCTATTGATTTCAAGAATACTTGTGTTTCACGTCGCTTCTCTTTCCTTCCGCGTTCCTTCCGTCCTTCCGGGACTCCCTGTTTTACACTGTGTTTACCTTACTACTCGGAATGTCTTCTGCTTTCAATAAGCACTAGCTCTCATGGCAACGAGTTGTATTAACTAAATGTAAATATTGGAGTCTGTCCCCGTAAGGGGAAGTGAGTTATCTGTCAAACATGGGCTTGTCGAGGCTTCCGTCCTTGCTGTAACCGTATTCCTCCCAATAGCCTCTGTATTTGTCATCGTCGGATAACTCGATTTCTTCGACCCATCGGGCCCACTTATATCCCCATTTGTCCTCCGCAACTACTATGAAAGGAAAACCTTGAGCAGGAGGCAGTTCGATTCCATTAAGTCTGTCTGCAATTATTATGTTTCTTTCGCGAACGTACTCGAGAGTCAGGCTCGTTGTGTATCCGTCTGTAGATTTAAAGATTACGTTTGTGACCTGCCCCTGCGGACTCGCCTTCTCGATCAAGTCGATGAGCGGAATTCCTTCCCAAAGCATCTTCGCCGTCCAACCTTCTACACAGTGAAGCGTGACTAGCTTCTGAATGTGCTGTAGCTCCTGCAACTGCGAATAACTCATAGAATAGGGTGCCTCGACAAGTCCACCAATCTTCAGGGAATACTCATCCACATTCACATATTGCACACCTTTGATAGAGTTCTCCCTGAATGCATCGAGATCGTCAAGCTTTACGCCCTCATATTCTTTTACTATTACCTCCGTTGCATAAGTATCGTCTGGAGCACTGGTTACTCCGAACGCTATGATCACTAATGCGATGATACCCAGCGCAATCAATACAGTTGTCTTCAAGAAAAGTATCTCCTTCATATTTAGTATTGTTCTAAATTAGATGAAAAAGGGACTCTCATGGTTCAGATGCTTTTCCGTTCTTTTCGTCTTTTCGGCGTCTTTTCGGGACAGACTCCATTATTAACATTATCGCAATCTTTGCGGTTATGTCCAGCATCTCATTCCTTAGAGAATCAAAACTTCGATAAATAGCTTTCCTACAAGTAGGCTTTTCATTTCTTGAGTTCAGTTGTATTCAATGCTGAGGGCCTTTGCGAGGCCTTCCCCTCTTCTTTTTGGCTATTGAAACGGCAGTATTGTCTTCAAGTTCGAATACAAAATCCTCAGAAAGGAATGGCTTCCCTGAGATTGTGTTGCTCCTCATCTCTTTGAGAAAACTTTCATCATCTGGATAACCCAAAAACTCTTTCCAGCCTTTTGTATTCCAGTTCAGGCCGAGTTCTTCGAGAGAGGAAAGCGTAATTCCATATTCAGCATGTTTAGCGATCTCCGAATTTGAATCAACTGATGCTTTTCGGATGTCTTGCTCGGCAGAAATCGTTTCTTGTTTTGCGAGATCGCTGTTGTTTGAAGAGTCAGTCTCGCGGGATACCGTCGTTCTTGTGTCTTGAACAACAGCATTCTCCGCATTGTGATTCTTTGATTCGTTTTCAGAACGGCTGTCGACTAAGCTACGATTTCCACCAGACGATGCAGACTGGATAACTGAGAGGCCGACATGTTCCGCAGCACTCGACCACTCATATTCCCATGGAAGGCCTACCAAATTCGCCCTCACTGGGTTTCTTTCAACATATCTAACCGCTTCAATTGCGTGATTCCCATAAAGAGGACAGGAATAGAATCTTGCCTGCCATAAGTGACCCAACCTCTTGTTCTTGAAGTTGAAGTACTTTGAATACCTCATGTTCGCATACTTAAATGTCAGTGCCAGTGAGTCAGGCTTTGTTGGAGCCGCAATGAAGTGAACGTGATTAGTCATTAGGCAGTACGCGAAGATCTTTGTCTTGTACTTCTCAGAGTATTCGCCTACCAGTTGAAGGTATTTCTTTCTATCGGCATCGTCTTCGAAGATGTTCTGTCTGTAGTTTCCTCTCTGAGTAATGTGATGGGCCACGCCCTCAAAAACAACCCTCGCATGTCTAGGCATCATCTCACCTCGAGTTGAAGATTTGAAGAGGCGGAGCACTCCGCCTGAGAAAATAATAGCAAAGAAAAGTGCAATAATCATCACCCAAATCTTCAATTAAGAAATCACCAAGGCTTGAACCATCAAAGACTCTAGCCGAGTCATGAATGAAAAACATCGTGGGATGGGAGTCACACTTTTATTTGGAACTGGAATAATCGCAGTGATAGGCTTTAATTGGTTGAATAGTTTCTTAAGAAATCATTGCTCCATCTGTGGGCAATTATTATTAAGGAGGACTTATGCAGGAAGCTATCAACAGGATTCTTGACAGGTATCTCATTGAGAAGAGAAAAAAGTTTTCAAAGAACAAACTCGCTCATTTTCTGAGGAGTGACGTAAGCAGCATGATTCAGGGAATAGTAGACTCAGAGCACCCGAATCAGTTCAAGGTATCTGCCTCTGCCGGACAGGGCAAATGGGCGGAGATTCCATGGGTCGGTGTCTTCGATAAGGAAATCACAGAATCCCCTACGCACGGCTATTTCGTAATGTACGTCTTTACGTCAGACATGTCGGCTGTCTATCTCTCTCTTAATCAAGGTTGGTTATTCTTCAAAGATACATATGGTGCACAGGCAAAGGAAAAGATCGCCTCGGCAGCAGAAGCTTTCAGAAGAATTCTCGGCCAGGAGGAGCGTTTCGACTATGACAGGATATCTCTTAAAACCGATAGAGAATTGGGAGTAGCTTATGAACTGGGCCATATTTATGGAAAGAAGTATGAGAAGGGAATGATTCCCGGAGATGAGACGCTAAAGCGAGATTTGTTTGAAATAATCGCTCTTTATGAAAGGTTGAAGGAAATCATCGGGACGGAGGCTCCAGAGGCAAAGATAAAGAAAATCATCTCCGAACACGAAACGGCTCCGCAAGTCTCAAGTGCCGAATTTATGGATGAAGCAGAAAAACTTGAAACCGAAAGCACTCCAGAAATGGTCGCAACTGAAGCCCGCTCAGTTAATCTTTACGCGTTGAGCCTGCAGGAGGTGAGTGAAAGATGCGCCCTTCCAGTCGATGAAACAGAGGGGTTCCTGGATGAACTTGAGAAAGCCGGTATCTGTTCATCCAAGATCATCGAAGGAAAAAGATTCTTCTCGCTCGAAAGTCCCGAGTTAGTCTCGCGAGCTGCTGCTCTTTCCGCGGAGGGCGAATCACTTGGAGATGCAGTTGAAGCAATCAAAGAGGGTGACGAATTGGATGCCAAGAAGCTGAATGAATTAGATCAGAAGGTAGAAAGACTTTCAAGCAATATCAACTCACTTTCCACAGAGTTTGAATCGCACTTGAGCAAATACCACTCAACGCCTGAGAAGAAGAGATTTTTCTATCATTTCAAGCAGGCCTTCAGAAGCATAGGAAAGAAGAAAGCCTAGCCTCGATTATACGAGAACTCAGAGCAGATGACACTACTCACAGCTGTTCACCATTCGTATTTGTCGAAAAGGAATAATTACGGATTCATGTTTAGCGAAAAGCAGAATTTGCCTTCTTGTTCTCTCGGAACGGGCTTTTCTATAGCGCCTTTCGGGCGTTTGCCGTATTCGTCCAAGAGCAAGGACAGGTTCACCGATAAGATCGAGATAAGAGAGAAAGAGCATTTTGAGAGGTTCGGATTGATACTCGTTGACCGTTGGCGGTTCCCCGTTCTCCGAAAAGGCCACAGAGTTAACGATGGATTAAGTGGTGAAAAAACATGCGCTGCACAACCATCTGAGTTTGTCGATATCTTCACCGGATACCCTAATGAATTTGAAAATTTCTCTATTTAGGATATCAGTGCATTAGGAGGCGAACAGCCGTTCGCCCCTACAAGTAGAATATGATTCTGAATGGGATGACTGATGAAGAAGATCGGCCTGCGTCAGCAGACTAGTTCATGGATGCAAATAAGGTCGCGCTTTTCGCGCCAAAGATCGAGATCCTGACCAAAAGCATTGTCAGTACGACGTGAAGGAGTGTCATCCCGTATAGCCTGCCCCAAAGTGCTCCTGTTTGGGGGTTCTGCACGGGATCTCCTTCTTCTCGTCCGTCTCTCTCTAAAAAGAGGTAAGAGGCATGAGGTTAGAGGTTAGAAAATCAAAATCTTCACGCTCTTCACACCTCACACCTCTACCCTCTCACCTCAGGCCTTTACCAAGAACCGGGACGCGTAGCGTCGGAACAAAGAATTGCTCTTTCCAAGAACAGTTCCTAAGGCTCTTGCCAGAGCCTAGACCCCAGAACCGTAGACCCGGCTCATACGCTCTCTCTCTGTTCTACTCGGAGGAAGGTGGACCATTGACGGATGACCTGTTCTTAATGCCCTTGCTCTTCCAAGCGACCAGCGTCTTCTGGCAAGCGACCAGCGGATCTTTGGACGGTGGAGTGCTGACGGCCGACGGGTTTTTCAGCTATCAGTGAGCAGGGTTCTTCCATTTGCTGATGATTTTCGGTATGAGTGTGAGAGTGAGTAAGGCGCCGGTGACCATGCCTATGGCCAGAAGTAATCCGAGTCCGGAGAAGAGTTTCATGGGTGCAAAGACAAGCGTGGCAAATCCGGCCGCAAGAGCTATGGTGTTCGAGAGTATCGCCGGCCTGACTTCCTCCCTTGCTTTATAGATGTCTTTGGTCTGGATGAATCTGTTCATTAGGTGTATAGCGTAATCAATGGTCATTCCAAGTAGAATTCCCGCGACTATCGCCGTCGAGATTTCCAGTCTGATACCCAGTATCGCCATGTAAGAGAAATTGAAGAGTACAGACAAGGCAATCGGCAGAACAGAGACCATCGCCAGCTTGAAAGACCTGAAGACTACTATCAGGAGCAATGTTATGACTACTAATGCCCACACAATTGTACTGACCTGACTGCTGAGTATCTCATTATTTACGCCGGAAATAATCAGCAGGGGCGAGGCTATATATGGAGAATACTGCGGGTAATTCTGGAGAATGGCTTTCAAGTTATCTTCAAGCTGTTGAGAACTGACGGCATCTGTATTTGGAGTCTTGACTAGCAGTCGCAATGAGTTGCCGACCATATATTGCTGGACCGGAAGATCGCCGTTGCGCGCCGCCAGCTGGAGGATCGGCAGCGGTATGTTAAATGCGCTCGAAACATCCATGATTGAGGAAACACCTTTGACCTGTTCAAGCTCGTTTATTTCTCCGACTAGGGTAGATATGACTGTTGCATCGGCAGCGGTGAAGAGGCTGTTCTTGTTAAGAACGACGTAAAAGGGCATATTCCAACCGAACTCTTCTTTGATCGTCTTGGCAGACTTCACGATCGAGGAGTTTTTATTGAAGTAATCAAATTGGTCGAAGTTTCTCTCTATTCTCGAAATCAGAAAGGGTGATACGATTGCAAAGACGATTATCACTAGTAATACAACTTTGTCAATCTTTTTTGCCTTTTCCAGCGTAGGACTCTTAAACCTTAGCTTTCTCTTCACCGCCGGAAGATCAATGAAGAAGAGGGCGGCCGGAAGAGCAATAAGCACGAGCGCCGAGCTCATCATGATCCCGAGAGAGACCATTATGCCTAGCTGCCTAAAAGCCTCCAGGCTGCTAATCAGGAATGTTAGGAAGCCTACTGCTGTAGTCAGAGCCGAAAGAAATACGGGGATTAGTTCCTCGCGTACGGTTCGCTTAAGCGCAATCTTCCTTTCCAGAAATCTTCTGTTAGTGATGTATCTATCTATGAAATGAAGTCCGTAAGAAGACGAGATAATGATTATAAAAAGTCCCACCGTGGAGGTGAGAATGTTGATATCCAGACCTATCATTACTCCAAAACCGTATGTCCATATCGCAGCGATGATCGAAAGAATCGAAGGGATGACGGCAGCCCGAATACTTCCAAGCCTCAAGAAATAGATGAAGCAGATTAGACCGAAGAGAATGGGAGGATATACAACCAAGAGCGATAGTATCGAACTGTTGAGCTCTTCATCGACTATTGGCTCACCGCTGGCGTAGAACTCCATACCCTCGAGCGAATCGCTGGCCACTTCAAGAATGCGTTTCACATCGGCACTATCGGTTACGTTTATCGGAATAAGTGCCACTTCGCCGTTCTCGTTAAGAAGGTTGTCCAGATAAAGTGGATTATTCAGTATCTCGCTGGCATTCTCATTGGGAAGTCCTTCGACGAAGTACGGCTCAACGTTAGTGCCGCCAATCAGGCTAACCTTTGCTGCATCCTGATAGGAGTTGTAACTGACGACTCCCTCAATCGAGGAGAGTTTCTGGAGGAAGTTGTAGATCATGAGTGAGTTGTCTTCCTTGAAGAGCCCGTCCGTCTTTATAACAATGATGATCTGCTTCTCGCTTCCAAATAAATCTTCCATCTTGCTCATGTTCTCTCTGGAAGGAGACTTCTCAGGGAGAAGAAACTCGCTGGACACGTTGATCTCCATTTTTAAGATAAAGAACCCCATTACTACAGTGATGATTGCGAACAGGGCAATTATAGATATGGCGATCTTTCGATTGATCATGTCGGACTCCCCCTTTGTATAGAATTCTACTACTTTCCTAGGAACAGTAATGTTTATGTACAGTAAAAGTTGTTGATCGTTCAATATTTAAACTGTTATAATTGTTTATGAGGAGGTGCAAGATGACTGCAGAAGGCAATCAAGTCAGTCCGAAAAAGATTCTGGAAACGGTTTTCGACCTGATCCGGAACTTCAGTAAGTTCTTCTCATTCAGCATAGAAGCCGAAGAGATGAAGACAATAGAGCTTTACATCCTTCTATACGTTGCGCTCAAAGGTCCTCAGAGCATGTCCTCGCTGGCAAAGGAATACTCAATGACCAAGAGCAATATCACCATTCTTGTCGACGACATGGAGAGAAAGGGCTTGCTTGCCCGTGTTCGGTCCGAGGAAGATAGAAGAGTGATCATGATAACCCTTACCGATAGCGGTAAGAGCTTTTTCGAGAGTTTTTTGGGCAACTTCTCGAAGTTGATCTCAACCTTTATTAGAAACGTTGGAAGCGAAGATCTCGCGATCATCACCGATGGTTTCGAGAGAATGACTAGCATAGTTGTCGATGGGAAATTCATCGATTCAGGTCACAAAAGCTGAGGTGATAAAGCATGATTCTTGTGACTGGTGCGAGCGGTCACGTTGGTAACGTTCTAGTCAGAGAGCTTGTCAATAGGGGCGAAAAAACAAGGGCGATTGTCCTGCCCGGAGAAGATGTCTCTATGATCGAACTGGATGGAGTAGAGATACTTCGCGGCGATATAAGGGACAGGGATTTTGTGATCAAGGCCTGTGAAGGAATAGAGACCGTCTATCATCTAGCAGCACTAATATCCATAATGCCCACAATGAAAAAGCAGGTAAGAAGTGTCAACATAGGCGGTACGGAGAACGTTATCCATGCCTGCAAGGTTCAGCATGTGGGAAAGTTGATCTACACGAGCTCCGTCCACGCCTTCACCGAGCTAGAACCGGGAAGCGTGATAGATGAAAACGTCTCGTTCAACCCGGCTCGCACGAGCGGCGTCTATGGGAAATCCAAGGCTGAAGCCGTTCTCAACGTCCTCACGGCCGCGAGGGAAGGGCTGAACGCCGTCGTACTCTGCCCTACGGGCATAATTGGTCCTTTCGATTACAAACTTTCTGAAATGGGGAACATGATAAGGCTCTTCGCAACAGGCAAGTTGAGGATAGGAATCGAGGGGTCTTTCGATTTCGTAGATGTCCGAGATGTAGTGAGATCGGAGATAGAAGCCTCCATAAAGGCCAAGGCCGGAGAGGTATACATTCTCGGCGGCGAAGTGATCTCGATCCGTGAACTGACCGACATACTACACCAAATAACCGGAAAGAAGAGAGTAAACACCTTTCTGAGAAGCAGCTCCGCATACGTCCTTTCGACCATGACGACACTTTACTACATGATCTCGAAGACGAAGGCCGCTTTCACTCCCTACACAGTACACACGCTCACCAGAAATTACAGGTACTCTCATGAGAAGGCATCAAGAATTCTAGGTCACAGTCCGCGAAAAGTTTCGGAGTCTTTGAGGGATGCAGTCGAGTGGCTATCTGGATATGGGACAATCAAACTGCAATCAAAGCTGAACTCTGCACGGCAAATGTAGACTCTAGATTAAAGGACGAGAATCATGTAGCGCGAAAAAACCAATTATCGAAGACATTTGCTCTAGAGTAACTGTGTTTCTCTGCACAAGGTCTCAGCTCTTTTTGTTCTTCCTTCTGTCATCCAGTACCAGCCGTTTAATTAGTTCCAATAGCTTTTCAAATTAATCGCCTTTCGACCTCCTTGGGCTATACAGCAAGCATCATTTTCTCACGTACAAAGTCTCAGTTACTAGGAAGATCTTCCCGACCTAGATTCTGACGAAGATACCCTTGGATCCAGTAACTTGCATTTTCTTACTCTTCAATAAAGAAGTACATTACTAAAATGTTAAAAATCGAGTCTGTCACCAAGGGCTTAAGGACGAGTACGACAAAAGTATACGAATGCTTCATTCTTAAGAATAATAAATTGGATTGGATACAAATGCACCCTCCTTTTGCTCTATAATAGGGAGCTTGATGAATATTTAACAAATGCGTCCAAATGGGAGCCATAAAGGTATATAGATTAATGTTAGTTATGTTTGCGGTTTTCTTGTTTTTGGAAGTTCATGAAGTATCAAATAGGAGGAATACTATGAATGGTTTTAGAAAAAGATTCGTTTTAACTCTGGTCTTGATGATTGTTTTGTCTGTGGTGGGATCTGCAAGTCTTGTAAGAGAAATCGGACCGCTGCCTTTATGGGAAAAGGAATCCACTCATGAAGCCTACAGGATAGTCGTTATGAGTGATTTTCATCTAGGAGTGGATGACAGTTTTTCCGAAACAGTAAAAAACAAAGACCTGATCGCTGAGTTCCTGGAACGACTAGTAATAAGCGACATCGACGAGCTTGTTATTGCAGGAGATCTGCTAGACGAGTGGTTCGTTCCGATATCGTATGAGCCACATAACGATGTGGGAGCTTTCTTCGAACAGGTTGCGGAAAACAACGCTTTCATTATTGCAGCATTTAAAAAGATTATTCAAAGCGGCATTGTTGTTGCATATGTTCCGGGGAATCACGACCTTCTCTTGGACGAAGAAACACTTGCGAAATTGATTCCGGGGATTATCCAGGCTCGCGATGTTGACGGTCTGGGAACCTATCGTACGGGTGTGCGCTCCGAGATAGTCATTGAGCACGGTCATCGATATGATTCTTTCTGCGCACCCGATACATTGTCAAACAAAGAAATCACCGGAGATTATCCCTCATTTTTGCCCCCTGGTTATTTCTTCACCCGAATTGCATCCACTTCCGTTGCTGAAGGCAAATCAGCACCGCAGAAGGATTTCCCTAAGATTGAAGCTCCTTCAAAAGAAGATACGGATCAGCTTGAAGCCTATACGTATTACAATGTATGGCTGTGGTCTATGACAACCTTTCCCATCAAAGCTGCTTTCGATGAAAAAGCCATTTACGTCGGTGTAAATGGATACGACAACAGTTTTTCTCTGAGCGATTTGATGCCTACAGTCCAGGACGATGGTTCGATAAGCGCCGCGCTATACGCTAACGCTCAAAGACGTTGGGACGAAGTTCAGCAGAACAACAGAGTGGCCAGTAAGAACCCTTATTCCGAAGCAACTGTGGGTGCAGTTGACCATACATTCTTTGACAAACAGGCTGTCAAGCAGTATTTTGATCTGGATCCGACCGTTGATGTGGTTGTTTTCGGGCATTCGCACGTACCTGTCATAGATCGATATGTAGAAGGTTATGACAAAGAAAAAGTATACGCCAACAGCGGTACCTGGATTGACGAAAATCTGATTGGTCTAGAAAGGTGCTTTGTGGTTATCGAATCCGGTGAGCAGTTTACAGACGTTCGCCTGATGGAGTACCATGCAGATGGAACCATAAGCAATACCGAAGAGAAATAAAGACTCCAGCTTGATTATAAAAACGGCTCCCAGTAACTGAAATATTAGCGGGAGCCGGTTTTTTTGCTTTCTTCACTGCGCAATAGTATCCAGACTGGCTCCGAATAGCAAATGTCAATCTGTTTCGGCCAATCATGAGTTCATCGTATGAAATCCCATCTACATAGGGCATGATCCTTTCGATTGAATTTACTATGTCTGCGATCATTTCTCTAATCTCTCTGCCAGACATACTATCGGCTTTTCAACGTCCTCTCATATCCTGCCGTTCTGCGTGCTTTTCAGTCCTTGAGAGTCATGTTCAGGCCTTTGCACGGGATCTCGCACCTAGAAATTGTTATACGCTTAAAATCAAGGACCCGCTGATCGTTGGGCAGAACAGTTCCAAGTGCGATGTTCCAAGTTGCAAGGCTGTGAGGAGCCGTCCTTCGTCAAGACTAAAGCCCATATTCTGACCAGGAGCTTTGTCAGAATGACATAAAAGGCTGAAAGAAGATGACTTCGTGAAGGAGATCGCACTTATCAGTACTCTTTCAGAAAAAGGTCTGGCTTCTTCTTGCAACTTGCATCGTGGAACTTACAAGTGATTTTCTTCCCGGCGAACTCGAACAGGCCTCCTTAGACGAATCTCTTTCGCTGTGACTACTCTTCCGTTCTCTGGGCCGTCCAGTTATGAGGTCCCGACTCGTAACTATCGTTGATAAAAACAGTCGCCGTCCCATTCATCCCGACTGAGTCGAATTTGCCTGTGAACTGAATTGTCTCTACTCCCGTTTCGCTTGGATAGCTTGAATATACAAAGGAGATGTTGTCCTTCGAAGTCGTCCCGGAAATTGTGCCATAATTTGCAGAGTAGATGTGGTTTCCCAGATAACCGGAGAACTTACCCTTTTCGTGGGTGGATATCTGCATGAAGGCCGAGAAAATCTCTGATTCACTTCTTATTACTGAAAGGTTCCATGCGCCAACAAGACTTCTGGTTTTTGCAATTGATAAACACCCGGTGACTAAAATCACAACTGCAACTGTAATAACGACAGAAAAAGCTACACGTTTCATAATCGATACACCTCGCTAGAAAGAATAATGACACAACTCAGATACTGATCTCATATGACCAGAAGTAGATCTAACTAAATTCACTAAGCCTCTTTACGCCAGAGCAAGTAACACTCTTAGACCACAGAATCAAAGACGTCGAAAAAAGCCCATTCAGAACTGTAATATTACTATAGCATTCACAATGGCAATTGTGATTATGGGTTAATTGTGCTCTTAATGCTTGCAATATCCCTTGCCTTAAGCGGTGTAAACACCTGCAAAATATAGGACCCGTTCACCGATGAGATACGACGAGAAAGAGCGTTGTCGAGACACTTGCTGAGCTCATAAGAAGGCGAGAAAAGAATAGCCGGCTTCGCGTCGTCCACTTGAAGCCTGGCTGTAAACCCACTCACTTTGTCACTATAGCGATCCTATACGGGATCTCGCATCTAAGATCCGCTGAGCGCTTAAAATTAAGAACCCGGTGATCGCTGCGAAGAACCCAGAAAGAGCATTTACGAGAGTTTGCTGCGCTCACGAGAAAACGAGAGCGGAAATAGTGACTGACGACTGTCTTTAAGTCTGTCCCGTTTTTCGCGTGTCATCCCGTAATGCTCTTATACGGGACCGCATCTCTTTAGTCTCGCCCTCTTTTCTTCTAGGTCCCAGCCAAGAACTTTGACACAAAGTGTCGAAGAATCGTTTTTCCAGCGTACAGCGGTCAGCGTTTCTTATCCCAGCGGCTCTTTTAGCCCGGTGTAGCCGGAACTGGCCTTTGCGAAGCAAAGACTGGCCACCGAAGGTGACTGGCCTGCGTAAGCAGACCGACTACTTTTTGCCTTCTGCCTT
>NPIF01000304.1_pt1 | contig 39265 bp, 21 predicted proteins | sample 8637461 | NCBI WGS metagenome assembly NPIF01 (sample SAMN07420641, study PRJNA396082) | bioreactor metagenome | isolation source: sample BR12 brine-fed electro-methanogenic bioreactor BR | place: Japan: Kochi | collected 2016-12-09
TGACTTCGTATGTATTTTTGATAAATAACATAGTAATTTAATTAAAAAGGAGAAAAAAATGATACAATTTTTAGAAAACCAACAATGGGTTAAATTTGACAATATGGAGCAAGTATATTCGTTATTTATTACCCAACCAAATCCACCATTTGATATGTTATATAGTATGCATGAACCTAGAGTCCATGATATTATATTAGATGATGGAACTGTAATAACAAAAGAAATTGCAATAGTTAAATATGCTGAAATACAGTTGCAAAAATTTTTAGATTCAAAAGCAAAAGAAAAAGGATATGATAGTATATTATCAGCATCTTCTTATGCAAGTGTGGATAATCCATTTAAACAGGAGGCCATTGATTTTTTAAATTGGAGAAGTGCATGTTGGACTAAGGCGTATGAAATTTTAAATGCGTTAGAAGCTAATAATTTTGTAGATATTCCAACTATGGAAAATTTCTTAGGTCAAATGCCTGAATTAATATTCACATAATAATTAAATATCCATATCTATTTTACAAGTCGTAAAATAGATATGGTTTTTATATTAATATTCGAATGATATATAAGAAAATCCTTTATTTAAAGTAATCGTCATTATTTTATCAAACATATTTTCTATTTCTTCTCTATGTGATATTATATAAAGTGATAATTTATCATCATTTGCCTTTAATTTCAACATTTTAGCTGCACAAATTACACCATTACCGTCTAATGCGTTATCTAATATTTCATCTAGAATGCATATATTTATTGTACCGTGCATGCTTTGAAGTACATCCCTAAATGATAAAGATAATGCGATATTAATACGTGCCTTTTGACCATTAGATAAATTACCAAATTCTATTTGTCTACCTAATTGAAAAATTTCTGCATTCATTTCTGGTGTGAATTTTACAGTATGTGGCAATTTAAGCATTTTTAAATATTTATCAAGTCTATTATTCAAAAATGGTATATTTTTATCCAATAATGCTTTTCTAACAAAACTATCCTTTTTAGTTAATAATTTTAATAAAAACTTTTGATGTTTAATATCACTATTTAACTCATCAACAACAGAATAATCTATATTTTCTAATTTAACAGCTTTTAATTCATTTAAAGTTTCTAAATGTGGATTGTTTTCAGTTTTTAGTTTTTCTAACGCATTTTCATACTTATCCTTTTTAGATTTTAATTCCCACATTTCATTAATATTATCAAATTTTATTTCAGAAGAAATTTTAAAACATTTATCATCAATATCATTATTAATATCTTTTAATTCATCAATTTTATTATACAATTCATCAATTTTATTTTTATGTTCTTCTTTATTAAAACCATTAGCTTTCAAATCTATTAATTGTTCTTTAAATGGATTAGTTTCAGTTAACAAATTATCCAATGTTACCTGATACTTATCTTTTTTAGATTTTAATGCCATTAATTCATCAATACTATCATATTCCATTGAAATTTTAATAGTATCAAACGATTTCTTTTGTTTGTTAACCAATGACTCATATTTTTCAATTTCGTCGCTTAAAGTATCGATTTCTTTGGCATATTCATCAATTACACTTGATTGTTCTTTTAAATCTTCTAACTGTGATTCATATGGATTTTTTTCATTTATTTTTTGTTCTAACGCATTTTCAAATTTATCTTTTTTAGCTTTTAATGCAATTAATTCATCTAATGAGGGTAATGGCAATTCTTCTTCAATTGAGTCTTTTTTAGACCTCAATTTTTGTATAGTTTTCGCTAATTCATCAATTCTATCGGTACTTTCTTGTATTTTTAAATTATTATCTACAATTGATTTTTTAATTTCCTCAACTTTTTCTTTAGATTCTTTAAAAGTTTGTTTACAATAAGGACAAGTATCATTTCCTAAATCAATTAATTCATGATGTTTATGTTCAGTTTCATCTTTTAACGTATCAATTTCTTTATTTAATACACTTAATTGTTTTGTATCTTCTGCAATATCAATTTTTAATTTATCAATATATTCATATAATTTTTTCAATTCATCAAAATCATCTATAACAATTGAATCTATTTGATTTTTGATATGTTCTACATCATCATTTTTATCATCGTTCCATTCATTATATTGTTTGGTTATTTTTTTAAGTGAACGATCATAATTGTTTATTTTGTCTAATATGTTTTCCTTTTCTATTTTTTTAGATTTTAAAATTGATTGATTTTCTTGTAATTTTTCTTTTAATAGATTTAATTCATCAAATTGTTTTTTAATTTCTTCAAAATCATCAAGGTGTATTTTTTTTATTTTTTCTTTTAATAATAAAAGATCAGTTTCATACTCTTCATCCCAATTTTTAATATTATCCTTTATTTTTGATAACGAGTTTTCATAATTTATAATTTCTTTCTCTAATGTATCTATTTCTTTTTCTAAATATTTTATATCGGTGACATTATTTGTATAATCTTTTTTATGGTTGTCAATAATTTCAAATTGTTTTTTAATTTTTTCAAAATCAAACTCACCAATATCGTTAATAGTTTTAGTTAGAATTTCAATTTCTTCGTTATGATTAGAATTCCAATTTTCTACGCGATTATTAATATTAGTTATTTGTGTTTCGTGTCTTTCTTTTTCAGCTTCCAATAATTCAATTTTTTGTTGATTATTTTTTAAGTTTTGTTCGGTTGCTTTAATTAATTCTTTTAATGAATCAGCCTTTTCGGTTAAAATAGTTAAATTAAATAGTTCTTCCATGAAAGAGCTTTGATTTTCACCATTAGCTGATCTAGTTGGCAAAGATAAAAATGGTGTATGATTAGATGAAAAAACTACTATTCTGATAAACAATTCAAAAGGAATGCCTAAAATATTAGCAATAGAATCGTTGCAATTGCTAATGCTATCCAATGTCATATCCCTAAAACCATGTTCCCGCAATGTGGTTTCTTGTAATTCGGTTGGATTTCCTTTTAATGTTTCTAAAAATGAAACATGAGTTTCATCATCATATAAAGAATTTGATTCATAAATCAAAACGAAATTTCCCGAAGCACCTGATTTACATTTTCTTGCGCGTTTTATCAAATATGTTTTATTTTGAATTTCAAATGTAACTACAATTTCTAAATTCTTTTTATTTGTTAAATTAACTAATGAATCTTTGTTTATTGATTCAATTGTATTGTCGTATAATGCAAATGTTAAAGCATTAAGAATCGTTGATTTACCACACCCATTACCGCTAGTTTCGCCTTCAGTGGAGTCTACGTTCCGGCCTGTAATTAACGTGGTGCCAGGGGCATCTAATTTAAGCGTAGTGTAGTTATTACCATACGACATGAAGTTGCGCAATGATAAAAATTTAAAGTTTATGTAAAATTTATTCATGATTAATATTTCCTATATTTTATTTTGTATTTATTATACTTATTCTGTTTAATATACACCATTACCCTTTTAATATCAACCATTATTGTAAGTATATTTTCTTAAGACAATAGTATCAACAAGACGTTTCCAATGATAGGGACTATAATTATATCTTTTAGGATTTTGAAAATTTTTTTTATTATAAATTATTTTTAAACCTATAGGTTGATACCTAATGAGGTTTTTTATATTTTATATAATAATCCTATTTTTAATAATTAATATGCCCTAATTAGGATAACATGCCTAAGTTAGAGTTTTTAGGAGAAGGTAATTGGTTTAACTAGTCCTATTGCGTGACGAGAATGATTTTCTTTATGTTTGCTGCGTAGATTACTCCCCAATGGAAAAGAGTAGTTCAACCCCTACGCCAGGGGTCTAGTAAATCCATATACATCCAAGTTTCATTAATAAAACTATTAAGAAACATATCACCGGTTGGTATAGCATTTTTTATCCTTATCAATTCATAATAGAAAAAAGAGCAAAATTGATATTATGTTAGTTACCAAGCTAACAAATGGAACTCGTCTTGAAAAGTCGAATTCATTCTCGTTTTGTTATTACTATTTTTCTGCTACAGTCATAACAACCAAACTGCATAGCCGCTTTTATTTTTATAAAGCGCGCACTATTAATGTGCTATATGGACTAATTGATCTATTTTTATATATTATTGGTCTGATTCTATAATCTTATTGCTATCTAATTGGTCTAAATTCTTTTCATTATAAAGGTTAATTATTTATATGTCAACAAAAAAATTAACCTTTTATTAATTTAATTATGACTAGATTATATTTTATAAAAAAAGTTCAAATTAATTTTATTATTTTTAAATAAATTTTTTGGTGGAGGGATAACCCATACGTGATTACCTATGCCATAATGGTCCACGATTATAATTATCTTTTTCTCTTGAACTTTTTCTTCCAATATTTGGATCAGTGTAAGAATACTCAGGTTCATGTTTATTTTGTTGACCTCCGGCTGATGGTCCATCAGTATCACTAGAAGCGGGATTCATAAAGGTTCTAGCCCATGGTTCATGTTCAGGAACCCTACTGGTTAAGAATGCTGATTTTTCTTCTGCATTATCAGCAGGTGCGGCATCTGGTCCATTAAGGTGTATTTCGGCCCCTGTTATTAGTGTATTTTCAGAAGAACGAATATTCATAGTACCACCTGATGATAAAATTCTAAAGCTATCGGCAGAACGTTGGTGCATATCTGCATCTGTTTGTAAGTTCAATGATGATTTGCTATGTAATTTTAATGTTCCACTTGATTGAATATGAGTATCATTAACAGAAGATAACCTAATATCGGTATTAGAATGTAAATGAATGCCATTATGTGCAGTTACTCTAAAAGCTTGATCAGTTGTCATGTTGATATCGCCTTGTGCATGCACAGAAAGATTTCTACCTGAATATATATCTATATTGCCACATTTGTCTAATTCTACCCAAGTATTTCCTTCGGCAGTTGATATGTAAATGCGTTCATTTGTATCATCCATGATAATTTGGTGACCTGTTGATGTTCTAAACCTCATTCTATTGTTAAAATCAGAATCGTTCATTGATATAGAGTGAAAACCTGGTGTTGTCCATGAATATGTCATTGAATCATAATTAATACCACCAGTTTCTTTTACGAATTTAGTAGGAAATTCCATTGATAATCCATATCCGTGACCTTCAGATATTCTAGTAGATCCATCTTCTTCTGTAACGGAGGTATATTTAAAGCTTCCTATTCTATGGTCTGCTAATTTAGATAATACTCCACCATTTACAATGGTTTCTTCAGAATTTGCACTAACTTGTGTGTCGGCACCTCTAGTTCTCCACTCCATGTTTCTTCTTGGGTCTGATGGTGTTCCAGGAACTGATTCATTATTCTTTGAAAAAGCTTTTGTAAAATTAGAGTATAGTGGTTGAATTGGGTTTTCTGTTGAGTCTAATGGACCATCAGGAGCACCATTTTCTGTACCACCACCGGCGTATATGTATCTCCCATGTGGCATAGTATGTGTTAGTGACATAGGGCTTAAGCAACCTATCCAAAATCTATTTGAAGAATCACCATCTACACAACCAACTAAAACAAATGCACCTACTGATGGTATATTCCACATTCCATATGCTACTGGACCATCTACGTCTGAATTTTGTGAACTTCTAGTACCGGCTGCGGTTATACCCATTAATGGTGATACTCCAATAGACCATGGTAAATCTTTTACTGCTTTATCTGGATTATCACCAAAACCTGGACAACTTATTTTTAATCTTCCCATTTGTAGTGGGTCATTAGTATCTACTACGTTTCCTATAGTTAAGAAATTATTTAATTGATCTGATGAATTTTGTTGGTTGCTATGCTTTAACGTATTGTAATTATTTTCTATCATTATTAATTTCCTATGTTATCTAGCTTTATTTCTACCATGGCGACCACTAACATTATTATTTCTTAATGATTCCCAAATTCTTGAAGATGGTAATTCTGTAGCTGATTGTTGATTTTCAGCTTCTTTTTCTTCATTTAATATTTTTTGTTTTTGTTTATTCCTATCAATTATTCCATTTGTTTGTTCTTCATCGTTTTTCTGATTAGATTGTTGTTCTTGTTCTTCCTTTTCAACCTTTTGTTTTTCACAATCTGAAACATCTTCTGCTCCCATTCGTGACTCTTCATTTATATCTGGAGGTAAACTAATTAGTTCTAACTCTTGTTTAAATTCACCACCAGCGAATATATTATGGATGCTATATAGATAATACCAACCTTGATACCAAAATGATTCAGTATTAAAATCGGTTGTTGTAATATTTTCAGGCATTCGCATATTTATTTTTACGAAACCTGGTATTCTGTGTATTTCAGGAAATATATTTCGTGATTGTTCTTCTTCATCTGAAGATTGTTCTTCTGATGGTATTACATCAGGTTTAATTCGTTCTTCTGATATTAAAGCTGATGTTGTTTGGGTGGTATCTGCTAATATTTGTGGGTTTCCTGTTATAGTCATAGAAATGCCAATACCTTCATAAGCTGCATATCTTGATAATAATGCATTATAATTTCCGGCTATTGGGGTATTTTTATTTCTGATATTTGGATCACGTATACTAGAACCTAAGAATAGTGGGGTTTTTATATTATCATCTTTTTTTAAAATTGAATTAGCGGAACCTGATGTTATAAATGAAGGTGATGATTGAGTATATGTATTTAAGTTACTACCTGTATTTATTGATGATTTTTGTAAAACTAGTGCTTGAAAAAATGATAAACCCATATCCATTTTTATTCCTAAATTAATAATATCTACATTTGCACCTGTAAATATATAATCAAATTCAATTCCTAATTTAGATTTATATTCATCATCTGAAAATAACACATCATCTTGATAATTGAAATCATTTTCTTTTTTTGTTATTATTAATCTTTTTGGGTTAATAACATAATGAACTTCATGAGTGTCTTTAGTTGTTTTTAAGGTACTGGTAATTGAAAAACTAATACGTTCTCCTGTTTCTGCATTTCCTTGTATTTCTCCAATTACTTTACTTGATGACATCATTAAATCATTTATTAGTGTTTCTATTGATGATAAACTTCCTCTTGATGTTAAGATTATGTCATTTGAATTTGAGTTTGTTGTTTCTGGTTTATTTAAATCCCCAACGATATATATTTCATTTTCATAATATTTATCTAATTTAATATGATAAGTTACATCTTGAAAATTATCAAAATTAAGTTCTATACCATGACATTCAGAATTTCTTTGCAATCGTGTTTTTAACTTTCCATATTCTTGGTTTAAGTTATTTTGTAATTGATTAACTGCTTGTTTTAATGTAGAATTTTTTTGTATATTAATGCTTAATCCATCTGAAATAGAACTATATTTTTTATTTTTTGTAACACCGTGGGATACCCCTTGTACTGCTAATACATATTTACCACCAGCTTCATCAAAATCTGCGGCTATATCATATATTACAAAGGTATAAGGTTTTATATTACTAATTATTGTAGTTGTGCCTTCATTGGTATGACCAACAAAAATAGTTTTTAATGAAAATATTAATGATGATGGGTCATGTTCTAAAAGTGATACTGACTCTGCAATAATATTAAAAAATTTTGCACCTAATGGTTCATTGATTACTATTTCGCCTTCTGTTTCTATTATACCAAATCTACTTGAACCATCGGAAGCGTTTGGATTCATTATGGTAGTCCATTTAGCGGATTCTATAAACATATTTGCGTCTGTTAAACCATTTATGAGTACTATATATTTCCCTTCACCTGATTCTAATGTTTTTATATTATAACGAGAATTAATATCAAAAGGGTGATCGAATATCTCTAATGAATCAGCATCTGCTAACGCATCGGAGGTATCGGTAGTATCACATACATACAATATATGATGATAGCTATACGATCTATAAAAATTTAATGGGTTTTGTGGTCTTGACATAATTTATTTTAATCTTTTTGTTTTATATTTGTATTTATTCATAATCATCAACATTAATTTTGTTAATATTATTTTTAATATTTTGGTTATTATTATGGGCTTTATCTTCATAAGGCAGAAAATTAGGAAATCTATTGACTATATACCTATGAATTAAATCATTTTCTTTTTCTGAATTTGTATAGATATATCCATATCTTATAAATCTTCGTCTATTGCTATTTTCTAATAGTTTGTTTTCTAACGCAATTTTAACAATTTTGTATGATAATTTACTAGGTGGTAACAATTCTAAAAACTTGGGATATTTTTTTGCTATTATCATGGATAAATCTTCAGTCCAATGACGATTATAAAAATCATATGTTCTAGCATATTTAGTTATCCCTTCGTTTATAGTATTAATGGTAAGTTCAGGATATTTATTAATTAGTTCATGTATATTTCTTTTACTTATAAACCTATGTAATTGAGATTCATATTTTTTTATAAATTCTTCTTTATTTAGATTTTTTAAATCGTTATTAAAATCTATATTTGCTTGTCTGTTAATATCACCATATTTTTTAGAAGTATCTATTTGTTCTGGTGAATATTTATTATAATGGCGTTGGATATTACCAATACTATTTTTAGAGAAAAAAACAACTTGGGTTGGTTCATTTGGGTGAATTATTCCTTCGCCACTATCATATACTGCATTAATACCAATATTTCTAAATAAAGCGTTCCATGTTATATGAGTATTATCCGATGAATCATTTGATAGATAATATGCTACTTTCATTGTAACATACCAAAGTTCTCCGCCTGGTGTGTTCCTGTATGATTTGCTTTTCGAATCTTCAATAATTTCCTGTATTGTGTTATTTGCTTTATCTTTATCTATATTTTTTTTCTTTTTATAATAGTTAACAATTTTTTTATAATATACATTAACTTTATCTTCTGTTATGTTATTAATATCAATTATATTTCCGTTTTTGAATTCGAATATATTTACATATTGTGATTCTCCAGCAAATGGTAATTCTGCCATAAGATAATCTTTCCCAACAATATCAATAATATAAGATGCAGGATATGCATATATACCTAATGGTGTATTATACCTTGAACGTGGGTTAATACCAAGTTTATCTACCTCAGTAAAAGAAACAAAAGAGTTTTTATCACCAATAGCTTTGAGGTTATTGGAATTATTAAATGCATTTATTATAATATCATTTATTGCAGTTTTTGGGTTTTTATTTGGGTATTTTCTCTTTTCAATTAGATATTCTGTAAATCTCATATAATTATCCTTTTATTTTAATCTTTTTGTTTGTCTGGTTAATAAATCCATAACCAATCTTTTTTTTGTTGGTAAAATTAATGTTTTGCCTGTTACAAATTCTTCTGTAATATCTACTATATTGTTGTATTGTAATACAAACCACATTAAAATTGTTTGTCCATATACATTATATGCCAATAAATCAGGTCTACCATCTTCTTCTGGTCTGATAGTTATAGATACATCAGTAAAATGTTTAGGAAAATTTCTAACTTCTAACCACCCTAACATAGTTTCTTTTTGTACTACATCTCCACCTTGAACGTATCTAGAATTTTTTTGTAATGAAGAATCATTAGTATTTGGTGTACTTAATCTTATTCCGCTGCTCATATATTATGTTCCTATTTTTAATATTAATATTTATTGATATTAAAAATTTTTCAATATTCCCATTTTAAAATCATCTAAACTAAATTTTTCATATTCAACTGGTGCATGGGTTTCAACTAAATTTAAGTCTAATGTCATTATTGTAGGCATTGGGGTTCCATCACTAGATGGTATATAATCAGCATCTGTAGGGTATGGAATACTTAAATTAGTTATTACAACAGGAACTTTATTAATATGTTGAGGTTTATTTGTGTTATCTGTTGAATATGCGGATAGGTATAATACTTGTGGTGGCTCACCCCTTGAACCTGGTGTTCCTGGAGTTGTTGATTCAGTATTATTTACTTTACTTCTATCATCTGGTGGTGTATCACGCCTTCTTATTGTTTCTGGTTTAGAATCATTTTCTTGTCCATTAGCATTTCTATTTTGTTCATTTTGTGATGAACTATCTAACCCAAATCTAGGCATACACCAAGATCGTAATAACCATAAAATTTTTAAATTTTTATCGGCTTCTGAATTATTTCTAGATATTAATTTTATATTAGTAACATTAAATGTTCTTGATGAAGTATTATTAAAAATCATTATTTGACCTGGCATATGAACAGGATCTAATGTTTTATAATTTATATTTCTTGTTTCTGATAAATCAGGGGTTACATCAAATATAACTCGTTCGCTTATATTTTTTGCATTTAATAATTTTATTTTAAATTCATTTTCCATTATAAAACTCAACTGTATATATTATTTATTAAAAATGTATATTAATTAGTTGACTAATATAAACTTTATTGTTATTATATTGTCTAGGATATACAATTTACTATAAGGAGACACAATGGCTAAAAGAAGAGTTACTAATTATTTAAATAATAAAGATTTAATGGTTGAAGTTTTAAAATCAAAAGAACAAGGCAGAATGACAGATAAATTTGCATTAATGCTTAAAATGTTAACTGAAAAATACGCAAAAAAAGGAAATTGGTCTGGATATACATATAATGAAGATATGCAAGGTTTCGCCCTTTTAGTACTCGTTGATAAATGGGCAACATTCGATCCTGAAAAATCACAAAATCCTTTTGCTTATTATACACAAGCGATAAAAAGAGCCTTTTTACAATTTATGAAAAAGGAAAAAGATCAACGAGATATACGGGATAAATTATTAGTTCTAAATGGAAGCAATCCATCTTTTCATTTTCAAGAGGAATATGGTTCAAATCATGACGAAGAGGATTTTGAATTATTGTTTACTGAATACAATGAATTAGTATCAGAGGAAGAAATTGAAGATATGGCATTTAATTCTTTAGAAAATTATAATTATGAATATATATCAGACGATATAGATAATGAAACAGAAGAAGAGAATAAATTTTATGAGTAAAAAATATTATAAAAGTGCTTTATTTACAGATATACATTTTGGAGCTAAAGGAAATAGCGAACTACATAATACGGACTGTGTTAATTTTATTAAATGGTTTATAGAAGAAATAAAAAAAGATAATGATATAGATAGTATTATCTTTTTAGGGGATTGGCATGAAAATAGAAATGCAGTTAATGTATCAACATTAAAATATTCATATGAAGGGGCTAAATTATTAAATGATTTGAATATGCCAATATATTTTATTATTGGTAATCACGATTTATATCATAGAACAAATCGTGATATACATTCTATACCACACTTTGATGAATTTAAAAATTTTATTATGATTAATGATATAACTGTCATTAATGAACTTGGTGATGATGGTTGTTTATTATCTCCATTTTTATTTCACCATGAATATGAGAGGTTATTGGAATATTCTTCATATCCTGTATGGATGGGTCATTTCGAATTTCAGGGATTTTACGTTACTGGGTATACCAGTGTTATGAAAAATGGGCCTGATGCTGGTTTATTTAACAAACCGAAGCATATATTATCAGGACATTTTCATAAAAGACAAAATTCAAAAAATGTTACTTACATTGGAAATACTTTTCCTATGAGTTATGCTGATGCAAATGATGTTAATAGGGGCATGGGAATATACGATTTTTCAAAACATAAGTTAGATTTTATAAATTGGGAAGATTGTCCAAAATATATTAAGTGTACTTTATCAGAAATAAATGATGGTGTTGTTAAATTACAAAAAGGAAGTAGAGTTAATTGTTTACTTGATCAAGATATAACTTATGAAGAAAGTAATATATTAAAAACAGAATTGATTGAAAAATATGAACTTAGAGAATTATCACTTGAAGAATTTTCAGGGTTAGAAGAGGATTTGGTTAATACTGAAACTGATATTGATGATATAGACGGATTAATGGATACCAATGAACTCGTATCTTTGATGTTAGGTGATATAAAAAGCAAAGAAATAAATAGTGATAAATTGATAAAGTTATATAAAAGTTTGTAATAAAAATGAGTAACCCCTCGCGGTGCGCTGTTCTGACGGGAAGCGGGAGGGGTATTGTTAGTTATCATTATATTATTTATAAATATGTTAATCAAAAGTTAATTTTTTTCATAAAACATATACATCCAACAAATTTAAAAATAATACATAAGTTATAAATATATAAAAAAGAACCAAGTTATGTTTAATAAGAAAGGATTATATAAGGGTTATTCATCATTTGAATATGAACGTACCAAAACTTTTTCAATAAATGATATTGAATTAGTTAAAATGGATTTACTTAATCATATACATACAGTAAAAGGTAGTAGAGTAATGATGCCAAATTTTGGAACTCAAATACCTTTACTTGTGTTTGAACAATTGGATGAAATAACATTAGATATTTTAAGAAATGAGTTAACTGAAGTATTTAATTATGATCCAAGAGTGGAAATTGTTAATTTACAAATACAACCAATATATGATGAAGGTCGGGTATATGTACTTGCCGAATTATTATATATTGAATTGAATCAAATAGACAAGATGGAATTAAATATAGAGTTCGCGGTTTGATTTATAAATATTATATACTTTAGGAATTTATAATGGCACGAGAGATATCAAGATCTGAAATATGGGAACGAGCGCATCAAGTGTTCTCGCAAGTGAATTTTAATGCATATGACTTTAATACTATAAAAGAATCTCTTTTAGATTATACTAAAATTTACTTTCCAGAAAATTTCAATGATTTCATAGAAACTAGCGAATATATCGCAATTTTAGAACTATTTGCGTATGTTGGTGAATTGTTGGCATATCGAATAGACTTAAATGCCCATGAAAATTTTATAACAACTGCACAAAGAAAAGAATCGATTCTTAGAATTGCTAAGTTACTATCCTATAAATCTTCTAGAAACCTACCATTACGTGGTTTAGTGAAAATAACTTCTGTACAAACTACCGAAACTATTTTTGATTCTGTTAATCGAAATTTAGCTGGTAGAAAGATAATTTGGTTTGATTCTAATAATCTTGATTGGAAGGAACAATTTTTATTAGTTATCAATAAAGTTTTACAGCAACAGTTTGGTAGTGTGTTACCTAAAGATAGAAAACAAGTTGATGATACGCTATTTGAATTATACGATTTAAATCATATGCGATTGACGAATGATGGGAAAAGTATATTCACGTATAATGCTCAAACTTCATTCGATAATTATAATATGGAATTAGTTCCTGTTAATTTAAGTGAAACTGGACCAGAGGAACGTAGACCTGAATATAACGGGCGGTTTTCTTTGTTATATGCTAATGACGGAATTGGTGATTCATCTGATGGAACCGGTTTCATGATGTATACAAAGCAAGGTAAGTTGCAAATGGTTACTAATACCTTCGATGGTGTCACTACTAACCAAACATTTGAGTTAACCGCAAAAAATATAAATGAAACTGATGTATGGGTAAATAACGTTGATCCATCAAGTAATGAAATATTAACATATGATCCATTTGAAAACACGATACCACATTTAAGTTCGAAAGAACTTAGATATGGTGAATGGGTTGAAGTTGACATAGCAAATAGTCAAAATATTATTTATAATACTAATATTAATAGAAAAAAATATGAAATTGAAACATTAGATGAAGATAAATTACGTATAATTTTTGGTGATGGAGAATTTTCTGATATACCATCAGGGTTTTTTAATATATGGTTTAGAACATCTGCAAATGATGGTGGTATAATTCAAAAAAATGATGTTATTGATAAAGTGGCTTCATTTAATTATATGGATAGTCTTGGAACAATACAAACGTTTACTTTTACCTTTAGTTTAATAAATTCTTTAGTTAATAGTTCAGTAAGTGAAGATATAGAACATGTTCGTAGGGTTGCACCATCTGTGTATTATACACAAGAACGTATGGTAAATAATCGTGATTATAACATGTTTATGTTACAAGATCCATCTATATTAAAATTGCGGACTATAAATAGAACATTTGCTGGGGATTCTAAATATATATCATGGTATGATCCAAAGGAATATTATGAAAATGTTAAATTATTTGGTGATGATTTAGCATTGTATTGGATTGACAAGGAACCTATATATGGGTCATTGACCAAAATATTTACACCAATAAGCTCTGAACAATTAGTTTTGAATTATTTACAACCATATTTATATAGCACTGATATATTTTCTATATTAGCACCTAAAATGCAAGAATATGGATTAAATCCTCGTGATATAAGAAAGATATTTAATACTGATATTAAATATTATTACCATCCAACTGATCCAAATTTAACTGAACTTGATTCTATAATAATAGCATTAAATGATGCTGCAATTAATGTAAATCAAGTAGATTTGTATTATTCTGTTATATATGATGAATGGACTGTAGGCCCACATCCTTTAGATTTTTTACCAGGTACACCGGAATCTTCATGGACTGGTTCACCATTTAACTGGCCTGGTTATGTTAGCAATGGAGGTAGAGGTGTTGCTGAATCTATTAAAATAATAGAAATTTCTGCTACTTTTTCAGGGAGTATTTTATCAGGATGGGAAATACGGTGGAGAACTAAGCGTTTAATATGTGAAAGTATAAGCACTAAATTTTGGCATACTAATACTACTAATAAACAAATAAATTATAATACGATGAATTCTTTATTGGATAAAATTGTAATATTACAAGCCAATGCAGATTCATCTAAAACTAAATTATTGACACAAAATATAGAATTTGGTGTAATTGCACAAGAATTAGTTGATAATAATTTACCTAATAATGGGTTAACTGACATACATAAATTATCTATTTTACCTAGTGATGAAAATGGTGATGGTGTTCCTGATAACATGGATTTATATGATTTATTGGATTCAAAATTTGAAAGACGATGGGATGAATATGATAAATATAATGACTCTAATGATGGTGAATGTTTAAAATTACCAAATGGTTTAAAAATTAATAATAGTAGTGGTATTGATGTAGAAGGTAATTATGAGGGATTAGATGCTGATGTTGAAGTTTATGTAAATGGTATAAAATTAACATTTGTTCATAATAATTTAAGCATACCATCTGATTTTTCAAGCGACTTAGTAGTTGATAGTATTTTTATTAATCAAGTTATTGATAATAGTGATATTGTTAGGATTAGGGTTAAGGATTATGTTTATTTTTATAGAGAAACTTATACTGATAGGTGGGTTCCTGTTCCTGATAATCAAATTAATAGAAGTTCATATTTATTAGAGAGTCAATCTAATTTTAACCGAAAATATAAACGACATGCTGGAAGATATAAGTTAAATTTTGGTTGGTTTCATGTTGCACCAAGATATCATTTAATTGATCCAAGTCCTTCTAATATACATGATATGTTTATAATAACTAAAGGATATTTTTTAAATATGCGTAGATGGTTAGATGGTGTAATACCATTTAGACCAAAAGAAATAAGTCCTATGGAATTAAGAAATACGTATGGTGAATTATTACAAAGTAAAATGATATCCGATAGTGTTATTTTACATACTGGAAAGGTTAAAGTGTTGTTTGGGAATAAAGCAGACGAATCATTGCGTTGTAGGTTTAATGTACTTAGATCGACAAACACCTCATTGACTAATAATCAGGTTAAAAGTAGAATAGTTGATATAATTAAGAAGTTTTTTGATTTAGAAGTATGGGAATTTGGGGAAACATTTTATTTTACTGAATTATCAACTGTTATTCATTATGAGCTTGGGCCTGAAATAGATTCTATTGTATTAGTTCCGTTATCATCTGATGGTGAATTTGGTGATTTATTTGTTATAAAAAGTAAAGAAGATGAGATTTTTATGCCGGATATTACGGTACAAGATATAGATATTGTTGGTAATTTTTCACCAACAAATATTAGACAATAAAAAAGGAGTTATTATATATGTTTGTTTGGCCTGGTGAAAATAAGTGGGAAGTTAATATTAATATGGTATCACAAAATGATAAAGTATTAGGTGGTCAAAATGGACCATCTACTGCTGCATCTATTGGATTAGCCAACAGGACTGTTTTTTTAAAAGGTGAAATTGATACATTAAAATTGGATATGGATTCATTACAACAAGATGTTAGTGATTTCTTGTTAGGCAATGACTTGAATTCTCATATATCAGCCACTAATCCACATCCACAATATTTGACTGTAAATGAACATAACCAACATATATCAGCAACCAATCCACATTCACAATATTTATTAGCTAGTAATATACCATCACAAACTGAAGCTGAAGCTGGGACATCAACTACGGTTAGGGCGTGGTCTGCTTTACGAGTTAAACAAGCCGCAACCGAAGCGGCTAATTCTGCGATAATTAATTTTGGTATAAATGTATTGCCGGTTGGTTGTATAATACCATTTGCTGCACCAACTACTATCCCCGCACCAGTTGGATTTCATGATTGTGATGGTAGTCTTGGTGATAGGTCTACTTATATTAGTTTATTTAATGTTATTGGTATTACTTATGGTGCAGGTGATGGAAGTACAACATTTAATTTTCCTGATTTACGAGGTGAGTTTATTCGCGGTTTTGATGATGGTAGAGGTATAGACGTAGGGCGTACATTTGGATCATTGCAATTGGATGAATTAAAAAGTCATACGCATATAATTTTAGGTGGTACTGATGATGGTACTTCTGACTCGAATCAATATTTTACAAGTAGAGATTATACTAATAGACAACAAACAACAAGTGCAACTGGTGGTAATGAGACTAGACCACGAAATATAGCAATGAGATATATAATTAAAGTATAAAAATTCATAAAAAATAAAATGTAACTTTTATAAATACTAAAATAAAATTATAGTATGGAGTAACATTTTGTGTCTGTGAATCATTCTGATTATGAAAAAAAACGTATAGACTTATTTTCTTTATTACCTGACGTATATCATTCACATGTTAATAAATCATTATTTGAAAATTTATTCAATAGATATTTAACAAAAAAAGAAACTGAACAAGTTAATGGTTATGTAGGTGAAGGTAATAAAGATTCTGTGTTTAGACGTAGAATACATGAACCTACCGTTCACAGACAATCCTTCCAATTACAACCAGTAGTGTACAATAAGATTGGTACAGTAGAATGGATCTATTCGTGGGAAGATATTCAAACAAAACTCAAATCAATTGGAATAGATGTAAATAAATTTAATCAATTGGGTAAGCAAAAATCTTTTAATTGGGTTCCTCCTATTGATATCGATAAAATTATAAGATATAGAGATTATTATTGGGTTGATAATTCTTCTATTTCAACAAATCCTCAATATATAACTATTAAAAGTAGATGTTCATCTGCATTATCAAAATTCTATTTTTATGATTCTTTAATTAATGAGTATGGTGATACTTTTCCAATAATAGAAAAATATGATAATAATAGTCTTAAAGTTAGTGGTGATTATATAGAATTATTTAAACCAACGTTGGTAATTTTTATATCTAATTCTACAAATTCTTTTATTAATAACACATTTTATAAAATATTGGAATCATCATTTAATGCAGAGGATAATTCTACTATAATAAAGTTAGATGGGTTTTCAACTGAAGATGAAGTTGATGGTATAATATCTTTGCGTGAACAATTTTATGTATTTAAAGCTAACAAAGATTGTTTGTGTTCTGGAAATATTGGATGGGATGAATTTTTATGGGATGATAATCCTCATGAGCCAAGTATTTGGTTTAATGAAGATACATTAACTAATTTTGATGATTTAGTTAATTCTTTAATTTCTGGCAATATATCACCAACTGAAGGAACATTATGGTTTGATACTAGTACCGATACATTAAAATCATATGATATTAATGAAGTAGATAACTGGAAAATTATATGGAATAATTTTGGTATTATATTAGAACAAGTAACTGGAACTAATTATTGGGAATATAGTTATGGATGTCAAGTTGAAGTTAATAAAACAGCCGAACAATGGATAACTCAAAATAAATGGGTACATAAGTCTTTATTGAGAAATACTACTGGTATTAAACGTGCTGATTATCCAATTATAGAATATGATTGGGATTTAGAACTAAATGAATGGAATTATATAAAGTATAAATGGAAATATAGAAATTCAATACACGATAGATGGGTATCATCATCACTAGAACCAACATTATTAGAATTGGTTCCTATTGATGAATACATTGTTAATGGAAATAAAATAATTATAGATAGAAAATATGGAAATCTATCTGATTATTTTAATAATAATAAAGCATTAGCTATCGCTGGAATAAATGATATGTTTCAGATATCTTATTCTAGATATGAATCTACCGGAAGTGATATTAATACAATTATATATTTATCAACTGATATTACTGCTCATCCTGATTATGTTTCAGCAAATGATAATCCTATAATACCTTCTAAAACATCAAATAATGATAGTTGGTTAGGTCATGATATACATTGGTTGTTTGATGGAATTGATTATATAACACCAGTAAACCATCAACAAATAACTCCTTTTATAGCTGATAATGTACATGAAGTAATTGTTGATAGTTTAATACCTGAATATATATTTGAATTACCAGTTTCGTTAAGAAGAAAATCGTTATTGGGTCATGATGACGTTCGAGTATATGTAAATGATATAAGACAATATGGAAATTATGATGAGTTATCTGAGATAGATGCAGGTATTGAATACGTCAACGGTATACAGTTTTTAAATGGTTATGCACCTGATAGATTTGATACTGTTAGAATTGAAGTTGGTGAATCATGTTTAGTTGATATGTATTATTCAAATATTCCGGTTAGAACAATAGAAGATAATTTTCAATTTAATACACAGGGTACTGTAAATGTAAGTTTAATTAAATTTAAAAAACATGAACAAGTTAAAACATTAACAAATCAGTATCCAATATTTGACATATATGATGTTTTTGGTAATACTACTTTTAAAGGAAATCATATTTTTGGTTTTCATGAATCACTGGATGTTCCTGTTGTAATAGGTATAGGAAAACGAATAGTATATGATAAAAATATTAATAATTTTTATTATGAGCAGTTTTTAATAGATTCTGATAATTCAGAAATGTATTTGTATAAAAGTTTTTCAAATAGGACTAATAACATATGGTACAACCCAAAAACTAAGGAAATTAAATTTTGGGATAACTTTAATTGGAGTTATTTTGTTTTTAACGATAATTATCCAGTTTACGGTATATCAAATGTTAATGAACCTGAAAACCCATTACCTTTTATGGTTTGGTATGATGAATCTACTGATGAATTAAAACAATATGACGGTATTAGTTCTTGGACAATATTAACGGATTACATTATATCTGATTCTGATAGCACATTGCAAAGTATTTGGAAAAGTTACAATGGTGAAGAAAGTATGTATATTCCTTCTCGTGTGGATTGGGAAAATCGTACTAAAGAAGAGTATTATACTGAAAAGGAATTATTTATACAAAATAATTTAATTCAATTTTTGGTAGAAGTTAATGGCGATTATAATGCAGCATATGAGAAAGCTGAAGATTTATGGATAGATAAAGAAAGTAGAGCATTTAATATAAATTGGATTAACGAGGATGTTGAATTTGATGGTGAATGGTTGGGTGATTGGGAAATCCCTGATTATTTATATTATAACTCAGGTCATGAAAATAAAAAAATTGTTAATACTCGTCAATTATTAAAACATTTTACTACTATTATAGAATCCCAACCTAACCAATATGGTTTTGATGGATTGAAACAATCGTTATTTCAATTACTAGATAACAATGATATAAATTATGCATTGGGTGGTACTATAAAAGAACATAATGGTTTTTTTGATAATTTTATATCTGGAATAACTAATAATTCTGCAAATCCTTTTGATGTTATACGTTTTGCTGGAACGCAATATGAATTACTTTTGAATACTATTTTAGAATCATTTAGAACTTTTTCAAATGAATTATTAAGTAATATGAATATAGATAACATTTTGAATATGGAGTTATTTATACCAAATGAATTAAAAACTAAACACGAGAGTAATGATTATTATTCTATTATTTATGGTGATAGTAGTACTTATAATGAAAATGCTTCAACTGGGTTAAGAAATTGGATAGCAACATTACCATATATAAAATTATTAAGTGGTTGTAAACCTATTGAATTATATGATAGTAAATTAGGAATTGATGAAATAATCCACCATGATGGTCATATACATCAATATAATATTTCTGACTCTGTATTGGAAATTATAAAAATTAATTTAATTAATAATATAGATTATAGAACCCCATCTAATAACAGAGATACTATAGGAAGATTATCTAATTCCCTACCACCTGCAACTACAATATTATTTGAAGATAATTTTAATTCTACAATTAACAATAGGAGTGGTGTATATTGGCTTCATAATACACCATTAAAAAGAACATTATATAGACTTCAGGCTATTGTAGGAGGTACTATACCATCATTAGTATATCCTGATGGAACATTGTGGTTGGATTTAGAATTTAATTATGAGGTACTTAGAGTAAAAAATGGCAATTCTTGGGATGTTGTACCTGGTAATATTGTAGGTGATAAAAAATTGTTTAATGGTTCTGATGTATTAACTTCAACTATATCTGCGTGGAAGGAAGTAGATTTAAAAGAATTGATATACAATACATTAACATTAATTGAGAATACTTTATATGATAACATTGAACCTAACTTATTGGCATACGATATAGATGCGTTATACTTACAATATCCTAATGATGTTAAAGATGAAGAGAGAGTTCAATTTTTAAATTATGTAAAAAAGACAGAAATACAAAATCCTTTTGTTAATAATATATTTTCTGTTAACGATCCATTTACATGGAATTATAAAAATTCAGTTAATGGTAACAAATATGAAATTATTCAAGCAGAAGATAATTATTTTACTGTATATGATCCATTAGATAATGCTGAAATTATTATGCCTATTGGTGATATAATATATGTAAAAAATGCTAGTTTTAATAATGGAAAATATGAAGTGGTAGATGTTGAAGAAATATCTGCAAATATAAAGAAAATTACCATTAATAAAAATATTGCAATGGATGTTGGTGGTGTCTTATATAAAGCTACGCTACCAAGTACTAATTTTAATAATGGTTCAGAATCGGCCTCTTATTGGAAAGCATTATATAACAAATTTTATAATACACAATACCCACATTTAGAACCTTGGAAATTACAAGGGTATAAAGATAAACCATCATGGTGGGATAGTGAGTATAAAGATGATACTAATACCAGACGCTGGAAATCTGTTATGTGGGATAACATAATTGATGGTATAATTCCGGTAGGTTATGCGTATCCAAGTGGTTCATTTATACCTCACGATATACCAATTTATAATTATGTATCCGTTAATATAAGTAATGTTACTATAACTGGTGGGTATGAACCTGATGATTTATTGCCTCCGTATTATGATGATAGTTTAATAGCAGATACTAGAATACGTTCTATTTTTAATAATTATTCAAATGATATAATATTACCATCTTCTGATTATAAGTTTGGTGATAATAGTATACATGAATGGAATTGGAGAATATCATCTGATTATTTGTATAGTAGAATGATTATTGCTATGAAAATAGATCCATTAAACTTTTTTATGAATGTTTTTGGTTATGAATATATTAATGTTAATGGGTTGTTTATTGAAAAACATACTAAAAAGGTTATATCACATAAGGATGTTATTTTTCATGGTGATGTTGTTGATGGAAATTTGATTAAAATCAATGGTATAAATCAATGGTATATTAATTATAATAGATATTCTAGTATAGATATTGGTGTATCTGATTTTTATGATCAATGGAGTAAATGGAGTACACCATTAACTTATCAATTTTCTTCATTTTTAGATATACCAACAGTTTCAGTATCGCATAAACAAGTAGATATAACTAATTATGATTATAATATAACAACTAAAAAATCTATTGGAGTTGAAGATTATTGGCTGTATTCGTTTAATTGTAATTTAATTAAGATACCACGTATGGTTGCTGGTTATAATAACCAGTCAGAATGGGAATTAGAGTTAAATATACCAATAGTTGTTGATAATGATATTAATTATTATGATGTAAAAAATTATCAGTGTTTTGTTGATAATACAACTGGTATTTTTACGTTATACAAATATAAAATAAATGGTATTGATGCAGTAAATGGTAGAATATCAATAATTGGTGATCATACTGATGTATTTAGTAATGTTGTATTTTTTGATATTGAGTCAAATGTAAATTCTGGCACATATGAGATATCTCAAGTAGTATATGATACTTTTACTGATTCTACTATATTGTTTGTTACTGATTCGTTAATTTCTGATAATTCAGGTTATATTATTGCAGATTATAGAAAATTGCCTTGGGAAACAGGTGATAAAATATCTTTATCATCTACTAAAAATTTACCAGCACCTTTAATAGTAGACAGACTTTATTTTATTATAAGATTAAGTGATAATACATTTAAAATTGCTTATAATTTACAAGAAGCACAAAATAATATACCTATGATAATAGAATCAGAGGGAACTGGTATTATTAGTGTAGGTAGTATAGCATCGTTTTTTACTGCTGAGGGTGGTGTAACTAATTTAACTTGGAAGCATTATGAAATTGATAAAACTAATATACTAACATTAAGAACACCATATACTATAAAAGGTATGCAGAAATTAGTTAATATTATAGATGGATACTCACATTTTATAAATTCTCATGGTTGGATGTTAAATGTTGAACAAACTATGGTTGATCAATTTACAGGAAGGGTTATAAATTGGCAATCAGAGTTAGAGTATTTTATTAATTGGGCATATGCACAACAAAAAATTAAACTTGATGTACCTGTTAATAGGTATAGATTTGTTGTTGATGATTATACTACAAATGTGTTTAGGTTTACTGAGGAAAATTTAACTGTTATAACTGGTGATGAAATTAATCTATCATCAAATAATAATATTTTACCATTGCCATTATTGTCAGGTATACGGTATTATGTAATTAGGGATTCGTTAGAAACATTTAGATTAGCTTCTACTGTACAAGATGCAAAAACTGGAATTGAAATAGATATAACTGAAATACCCAATACATTTGAAATGTCTTTATATCATAGTAAGGATATTGGTGTAACCAATTTATCAAAAGAAATAAACCCATTTAGAACTGATGTGTGGTTTAACACACCATATGGTATTGTATCAGATATATCAAAAGGGCGGTCTGATTATAATGGGTTGCAACATTTATTGTTTGATCAATATGGTAGACAAATAGATAGCGAATATATAAAAATTTATAGACAAGATAAATTAACTCATGTATCAATAAACGATACTATAGAAAATGATGTAGATATACATGTTGGTGCTGATATATTAAGAGATCCTAAAAACTTTATACATATTGGTGGTATACATTTATATGTTGATTCTTATGAACATGTATTAAAATTAAATGATTATACTACAGAAGGGTTGTTGGTATATGATCCATTTATTGGTGTTAATTTAACAAAAATAGAATTATTGTTTAATAGACAAATTAATTTTACTAAACGACCTAATGTTGGTGGTTTTGTAATTTCAACGAACGATTCACAACAATTGAGATTGACTAAAAATATTGAGAATAGTATTGATGATTTAAGATATTTGCATGATACTAATTTAATTGATGAAGGTCATATATTTACTAAACATGCTAGGGAGAATTTGGGGTATGATGGAAGTACTAATTATTTAAATAATCTTAATATAAATAAAAAATCCCAATTTTTATTTTGGAAAGGTATGATACAGAACAAAGGTTCTGTTAATACATTAAAGGCGTTTATTAATTCTCGTAGATTTATAGATGCTAAAGTTGATGAGTATTGGGCTGTTAAAATATCTGAGTATGGCTCAAGTTATGAGAAAAAATATCCTGAAATGTTATTAACTGTTGACGATTCTAAAACAAATGATAAATGGTTTGAATTTTTAGAGCCTACTCAATTACCAAGTGATAAATTTGATGGAATTTATTTAAATGATACTGTTCGTTGGAATGAATGGCCCGAACAAATAAAATTATTAAAAGATAATAATTCATCACTTTATTTTGATATGACACCTGTAGGCAAATATAACATAATATCTGATAATGCTTATTATTATAATGGGATTATATCATATGATGGTAGACAGTTATATGGTGGTAGTATATTTAATAATAATATTATACGACATAATTTTAAATGTGATGCTACTATTGTAACCTTTAATAGTTATCCTGATGGTACAAAACAAACAAATACAATCGTATATAATAATGAATTTATTTTTGATCCAGATCTCAATAATAAAGAATTATTTTATTATGATGCTTTAATTAATGAATGGGTTGTATATACACAATTTTATGAGAATGAACCAATAACCCCAATATTTGGTGATGTTTGGTTTGATGAAGGTACAAGTAATAAAAATTGGTATTTTTGGGACTCTATTTCATGGAAAACTATTTTTCCATTGTATATTATAGAAAATGCTAAAAAGGATGGGTATGTTGTAATACCTCATACCGAAACAATATTTAAGCATGATGGTAGTATTGATTGGATTCTTAATAATACTTATATTGTTGACGAAAATGAACCATTAACCCCAAGTATAGGGGATATTTGGTATGATAATGCATTACACGAATGGTATAAATGGAATGGTACTATATGGGATAATATAGATGTTACTGAACTTGAAAAACAATCTATAATAGAAAATAATAATTATATTATATCAGTTAATAAACAATATATACCAAATACTGGAAGTTTGAAGGTTTTTGTTCAACGTGAATGTGATATTATTGTTGATAATGATTCATGTGGTAAAGAATTAATAAAAGATATTGACTATCAAGAAGTTGATGGTGTAACATCTAATTCATTAATTATCAATACTGAATTATATGAAAATGATATACTTACAATATTGTATGTTCCTGGAATTTTAAAGTCTAAAACATTTTTTAGTAATGAAAGACATCATTATGAAAATATAAATTCAAATATAATCAGGTTATTAAGTACAGAATATTCTGTAGTTGATGGAATGGTTATATGGGCATTGCAATCTAAAAATTCAGCATTAGAACCAATACGTGTAATAGATAAAGAAGCTGGTGTTGTTGTTAATTCTATACAAGAATGGCACCCTGCTATTGGTTTGCATTATAAACAAGGATTACATTCCGTTGATATTATTTCTGATTATGATGTTGCAAAATATAATAATACATTAATAGAATATCCTGTACAATCTGCAACTGACGGGAATGTTGCATGGCAAAAAAATTCTAATGATATTTGGGCAGCTAATAAAGTTGGAACCGTTTGGTTTGATACATTTATGCTAGATTATATTCCTTATTATGATACTCAAATATATCCAAAAATAAAAGATCGTGCAGATAATTGGGGGAAACCAGCCGATTGGGTATTAAAAAATGAAAATGGTAAGTTTGTAACTAAAATTTATAAATGGGTTGAATCAGATTTCTTACCTGAAGAGTATAATGCTATAGCAGAAGTACAAGAGAATGATAAATCTATAGATGATCGTGTTAAAGTTAACGGTAGGGTATATCCAAAATTATTTATAAAAGATAATGATAACTGGGTTATACTTAAAGAAGAAAAGGTTGAGTATGACGTTATTATTGATGGTATACCAAGATTAAGCAATGAATATATATTCCAAGTACCATATTCGGTTGAAGATAATGATTTAGTTTCAATTTATATCAACGGAATTCTAAATACTGATGGTATATCAATACAAACTGCAAATAGGAAAATTATATCAATTGATACCACTAGTGCAGATTTTGTTGAAGGTGAAGAAGTAGAGGTGTATATAGATGATGTATTAATACACGATACTAATATTGGAACAACTGCAATATTGAATAATGTGCCTGTTCCTAATAACTATTTAATAGATACTAGTGTTCCTATCATAGTAACAAATAAATCATTATCCGAAGAACAAAGATTAATTCCTGAAAAGTTTAATACGTTCGAAGGTGTAGTATTTGATGGTTTATTAGATAGTATTATTGATGTTACTGGTATTTATGATAATGGTGATGAAATAATATTTTGGATAGATGAAAATGTTAATGGTACTATTATTGTCCCACCAACATTGGAAATTGAGTTAACAGGTTCTTCTCAACTTAATGGGATATATTCAGTTAGAACAATGTTACAAGAAACATCTATTGAGCCACCAAGTTCTATATTTTTAGATGATGTTGAAATAGAAATTTCATATTTAGATATAAATATCTATCAGGGAACTGTTATTGCTTTGGGTAATGAATTATTATTACAGCCTGAAGTATTAAGTGTAATAGAAGATGAAAATGATTATTATTTTGATGTATTCATACATAATATATCTAAAACTACTACTGAAACTTTATATGTAGTAACATCTACTATAACCGGTATATTTGGTAATGGAAATTATATTATAATACCTAATTTATTTATTAAAGATAGGGTTACGTTAATTAAAAAATTACCATCAGGTGATATTCTTGAAGAAGAAATAGAAAATGGTAATATTATAAGAGAATATGAATATTCTACTGTACAATATTATGAAAATGATATATTAATCAATAAATATTATTTTTGGGTTGAAGATAGTACCGTAGGTGCGGATAACAGAATAGCACCAATAACATTAAAGAATAATTTTATATCAATACCAACACCTTATATATGTTATCAAAAGCCCAATCCTGCTAAAAAATTGGATGTTAATGGAACGATTGTTAATATTCCGTATAGATATACTCAATTATTATTACGTGGTTTAATGGGAGTTATATCCGATAATAATAGGTTTATTTTAAGGTTTGTTAGAGATTTTACTTTATTGGAAGATTTAAAACATGGAAATAGTTCATTAGATTTAAAAAACACACATGAAGAATGGATATTAATTAGACCTGAGCAACCATTTCACATTGATAAATTCTTATGGGATAAAATAACTGAATCTATAGTTGGGTATAAACTTTCCGATAATCTAATAAAAGTCCCATCAATTGATAGAGAATTTTATGATATTGAGTATGATAGTGATACATCTTATGGAATAGGTGATGATCAAATATTTGTAAAACGTGATAACGCATTGTCTACAATTGAATATTATTTATTTAATAATATACCTGATACGGATGTTGTTGATTTAAATATATTTTTTAGCCAATATTCTTTTGATACAAATGAAAATATAATAACAGCAATGAATGCAATTTATAATAATTTTCCGTATTATCATGTTAACCGAATGTTTTTTGAAGTTTTGCATGATGCAATGACATTTAAATCTAAATATAAAGATATAATAAAAACATCCATTGTGGCGTTACATGGTATACGACCATTTGAAACAGGTGGAATATTTGATGATTAAGGATATTTAATGAGTATATATAAACAAATCGATCCAGTTCAAGGTTTAGTAGATTTTGTAAATGATATTAAACCATATCACACTAAAATTTTAGAGGTGTTGGTTGAATATGTTCACGAAGAACAAATTAGAAGCTTTGTAATAGATAACCATCATTTACACATACATACTGATATACCTATTGGTGAATTAGCGGGGATATCATGTGACGGTTATGATACCCATCCTTATGATTCTAGTGGGAAAATATTATTAATATCACCAAATCCTTATGATAGTTCTACTCCTGAATATATACCGGTTATTAATATTGTAGATAATAGTATTGTAGTATTAGGAAATAAAATAAATGATTTTTTCCCTGGTACTAAAATATGGATGACTTCTCATATAGAAGATTATAATGAATATGAAATTAACGAAATTAATTCTAATGTTTTAATAATAGTTGGTAAATTAAATTATATTATACCTAATGGGCAAAAAATTAATATATTTAACAATGACTATAATGATGATGGTGAGTATACTATAATATCATCTTTTTATGATTCGATTGATGATAAAACCCATTTAACTATATCACAACCTATTGTTGATAGTGTTACATCAGGATATATAACATTTGAGAATATATATCTACAAATTAATAGTGGATTTTATACCGTTGAAAGTTTTAATTATGATAGTGGCAGTATTGATTCATGGCCTGGTTATCCAAATATAGATTATCCTAATTTTATTATTGGTAACACTGACCATACTATAGTAAAATTAGTTGAAAGTTTAGATACTCCACCTACTTTAATCTCAAATCAGTTTTATGCTGTTGAAATAGTACTAGACCGGCTTGAAATAATTGATGTTTTACCATATAGTAATATAATACCATTAACACCCGATGAAGGATTTTCTAAATTCGAAGTTATTAATACAGTTATAACCATTACGGCAAATACTGGTGGTTTTATAATTATTGGTAATGTATTAACTAGTAATATTCGTGTTGGTGATTCATTTAGAATATCTGATACTTTAGATTTAAATGGTACTTATAATATAGCTGGCATATCATATGATGATTTAACTAATACATCAACAATATATACCACTCAACCAGTTGACTTTTTAGAATTTGAAGGATATATGACATTTGATATAATGTCAAATGCGTTTGTAGTTTCTGGCGATAGGTTTAGACGTTTCCATACTGGTTCTAAACTGATAGTTGATAATAGTACTTTTAGTGGTGAGTATACTGTTTTAGATTCTGATTTTGTAAATGGTAAGACTAGAATTAGGGTTACTGATACTATAGCACCAATTAGCATGGGATTTAACATATATGATTTAACCACAAATAGTTTTTTTATAAGTGGTGATAGAACTTCATTTTTTGCTTTTAAAACTAAACTTTTTGTTAATGATTCAACAACAAATAATGGAACATGGAATATTGATGACGTATTATATCATGTTTCTAGTGATTTAACGGAAATAAAAGTAGTTGGTATTGTTGATATATTGGGGGCATCTGGTAGATTATATCCTATAGAATTGGGATATATAAAAGAAAAATTATTTGCGTATGGTGAATATTCTGATATTTGTTCCAATACACCAGATACTTTAATTAATGTAAAAATTGGAGAAAAATTAATATTTAAGGGAATGGGTATTGATTTATACGATGATATTATTGGTTTCAACTTAGAAAATGTTGATAATATTGGTTATGAATTCCATATAAATTCTATCGTTGAACATAGCGCACCATTAGAATTATTACCCACATATTCTTTTATAGGTAAAACTTCATTAGTTAAAAATGGTATAGGGGATGAAGTAGATTATATTGACATGGAAAGTTATATATGGGTAGAAGCAACATCTGGTGATTTATATATAACATATAATCCATTAGTTGATGCAGTAGTTCATAAAAAAGTAACCACTGTATATTGGGTTGATTTATTGCATAATAAAGTATTTTATAGAACAAAAACATCTATTGTTGATACTGGGTGGTTGCCATTCACTAAATCAATACCAGGATATTCATCTATTGTCAAGGCAATGCCAAAAACTTATTTAGATACTCAAGAATATCAAATAATTACTGTTGACCAAGATTATCATGCTCAAACTTTAATAGAATTAAATGAAGTAGAAATACCACATGAGGTAATCGGTGTTGATTATATATTTAAACATGATTTATATAAAGTAACGGTTAACGGTATACCAACTTCTATTGAAGTTTTAACACCAACAACTTTTAATATTATACATCCTAAACCAGAAATTGGTGATGATTTATTAGTTAAGGTATATAAGGATGATGGTATTGAAACAAATGTTTATGTAAGTACGTTTGATTCTGTTCCTAAATTAGTATATCATTCTGACGTATATATTGAAGATTATAATATTATTGGCGCATATGGTGGTAATTTTATTCAAAACTTTTTAAATTCATTTGATTTAACTATAACATCTTCTAGTTCAGAAAATAGATATTATCTACATGAACAAAATGATTATGAAACTACATGGATAGTTAATCACAATTTAAATGAAAAATATGTACATGTTTCTGTAGTTGATGAAGATGATTTTGTTATAATGCCATTGGATATACAATATATTAATCCTCAACAAATAATTGTTACGTTTACTAATAATCGTATTGGTAAAGTTATTTTATATACTAGTGTAGATGATTGTAGTACATATGATACATTTTATCTACATGAGCAATATATATCTTCTAATGAATGGTTAATAGAACATAATTTAGGTCAAAAATATGCATCTATTACTGTAGTTGATGATAATGATTTTGTTTTAATGCCATTAGAAATTGAATATATTAATGATAATGAACTTATTGTTAGATTTACTAATAACCATATTGGCAAAGCTGTAATTAATGCTGATAAAGAGCATTGGAGTATTAGAAAAAATTACTATATACATGAACAAAATATATATTCAAATCAATGGGTTATACCAAATAATACAAACCAAGAATATCCAACTGTAACAGTTATAGATGAAAATGACGAATATACGTTTCCATTATCAATTAAATATGACAATGGAAATATAATTGTTGAGTTTTCTTCAAACAAAATAGGAAAAGTTTTATTATATGGTCCTGCTAATATATTAGATACCGATAGAAGTTTAGTTCAATGGTTATCTATACACGAAAAAGATATATTAGCAAATGAAATAAAATTAATAGGTGACCATACCAATTTATTAGGTATTGGTCATGTATTTAGATGTTTTGATAATGCATTATCAGAATGGTATGATTATACTATAATAGATTCTAATTTTGATGGACAATATACAAATATAACAATATTTGAAACTTTGTCTCCTAATATGTCATTGATATATGGAGTTGTATATGATTATCAAAATTATTCATCGTTATTACTTATTGATAAACCAATTTCCTGCATTAATAATATAACATATAAATTAGATCCATTACATACTTCTATTAGTAATAATTATTCTAATTTTATAGAGGGTGAGTTTGAAGAATATAATGTTGTTGGTGAGAATATAGATCCTGATAAATTAATAGAAACTTCTGTTAATGAATCATTTAATTTTTCTTGGTTAACTACATATAATTGGAATATCTTATATAAAGATAATAATTCGGTATTTCTTGAAGGAGATTTAATAACCGCTATACAAAATAATGATAATATATTAATTATTGGTTCTAAATATAATGATGGTAATTATAGTGTTATAAACTTATCATATAATTTATTGACAAATGAAACTGAAGTAGAATTATCCCCATCATTAATTAATATAGGTGATGGGGATAATCAAGGTTATCTACAAATTAATGATATTGATATAACAAATTGGTTCCAATATAGTATTATAGAGTTAAAAGATACCAATATAATTCATATTTATGGGGATTCTACTAATGATATACAAAATGGTCAATATATTAAAGTTATAAATACTTTATATAATAATGGTTTTTATCATGTAAATACTACACCAATATTTAATCCTAATACAAATATAACTATTGTAAGTGTTTCTGAATCTTTAGTTAATGAATATGGTGGATTAATTGAACCTGAAAGAGATTTAGGGGCTAGGTTAGTATTTAATGAGTTAATAGGAACTGATATTGTTGAAAATATTGAAAATATTGTTGAAACTGATGGTGGACAAATGACAATTGGTTTCGAACATACTTCTTGGGGTGTTGGTATATTTCAGTAAAATTACAAATTATAATAAATAATATATACAAGTAGGATTAATATATGGCACGATTAAATTTTAGACAAGGGATTGTTAGAAGACAGAATGATTCTTCAAATAACCCAATTTTTTTACAAAAGTCGGGCGGTGGTGTATATATAGATTTGGTAGTTTCACCTGAACCTACCATATTTACTATAGCGCATTATGATGAAGATTATTTAATTACCGAAAATCAAACTGTTCCACATGCATGGGGTCCGTTTTCCTCAGGGGTTGATTATTGGTTATATTGGGATATTGACCAATTAACTGGTGAAATAACAAGGGGTTTTACATTAGTTTCTCCTGTAGATGAACCAGTAGCCCCAACTTCTCCAGTAGTAGATCAACATTGGTATGATATGTCAAACAAGACCATGAAGGTTTGGAATGGACATTCATGGATTGAATATATTAGATTATTTGCCTGTAAATATCAACAAGGTTCCACAATAATCCCTCAACCTATAGGTTCTCAAGCCGGTTTTAATAATGTTCCAACAGACGCAGGTGCAATATTATTTGATAATGAACAAAAACCATTAAAAAAGTTTAGGCGTGATAGACGTGGTACGTTTATTACTACTGAATCTGCTTTATCTTCTCAATCTTCCAGAATTTCTAACTTTAGAATGGAAAATTTGATAAATACTGGTAAGGCTATTGAAAATATTGCAATATATCAACCGGTTGCTTGGCATAGTTATGGTAATTTAGTTTTAGCAAGAAATAATGTACCACAATTTCCAGCTATTGGTGTTTCTTCTGAAGATATGTATATAGGGGAAGTCCGAACATACATAACAAAGGGATATATACAACATGATTTATGGGAATTTAGTAACCCAGTAGGTACGCCATTATTTGTATCTTCTGATGGTCAATTAACGACTGCCGTTCCAAATTCTATATCAATGCAGTATATGGGATATATTGTTGATAAAAATACTATTTTTATTGATCCAGGTAATATTATATTATTAAATGGTATTGGTAATTTATCTGCATTACATGTAGATAAAAATAGTGGTAAATTGGTAACAAAAGATGTTGTTGGTACTACTAATGTTGTTGGTATTTCATATGAAGTAGACACTGCATCTGATGAATGGGTTATTGAACATGAAATTGATACTAGACAAATGGTTGTTCAGGTATTTGATGAAAATGATTTATGGTTATTACCTGATGAAGTAGAGATTATTGACAACGATACGGTAAAAATAACATTCGCAACGCCTCAAATAGGAAAGGCACATATAATTTTATTTAGATAAGGAAGAAGATATATGATTAAAAAATATAATACAAATGACATAATTTTAGCAGCATGTTTAAGATTGAAAAATTATAATTTATTAACTATAGAAATTAATGGAAATAAGGGTACATTTGTATTTGAAGATGTAGATGAAAATTTTATTTCTAATTATGATCTTGGTAAGCAATTAGTTGAACCTATTGCTTTTAATAATATGATCAAACAGTTAACAACATCTGTGAGAAGATTAATAAATAATTATTAATTTTTTTATATTTTTTTATAAAAATTATAAATAATAAGGATAGATAAATTTAACTTTTTTAAAGGAGAAAAAAATGAAGATTAATGGTAATTTAAGATTTCACACCCTTGGTGATGGGGAATTACAAAACGCAATAATTGAAAGGGTTGAAACAGATCCAGTAACAGGATTAGTTGCAGGTCGTATAATTTTTAATAGTACAGCTAATGTTTATAAATTTTATAACGGCACAGCATGGTTGGCATTTGCAAGTGGTGGCGATGCGTCAGCATTGCAAGCTGAATTAGATGCAACACAAGCGGCATTGGGTAGTTTTATTAATGTTGATGGTACTTTTAGTGAAACAACTTTAAATGCATTGTCTAATATTAGTGGGTTAACAGGAAGTTCTAGTTTATTTGATGTTATATCTCAATTAGATTCTGCTATTAGTGGTAAAGATCAATTGAGTGAATTGGATGATGTTACATTAACCACATTAACCACAAATGATATTTTACAATATGATGGTGCTAAGTGGGTTAATACTGCACTTGGAACCGCTTCTGGTGTTCAAGCATATGATGCTGGTTTAGATGCATTAGCTGCATTTAATACAAATGGAATTTTAGTTCAAACTGCTGAAGATACTTTTGTTGGTAGATCTGTTGCCGGAACTGCAAGTAACGTTGTTGTTACAAATGGTGATGGTGTTGCAGGTAACCCAACAATTAATTTAGCTACAGTAACACAAGCTGATTCAGGTGATTTCAAAAAAGTAACTTTAGATACTTTTGGTAGGGTTACTGGTAATACTGATGTATTAGAAGCAGATATAAAAAACCTTGTTGATACCGTTTATTTGAATGTTTCAGGTGATGTTATGGAAGGTAACATTAATATGAATAATAATTCTATTACTAATGTTCCTAATCCTACTAGTCAAGGTGACGCTGCAAATAAAGCATATGTTGACGCTGCATTGGAAGGTTTATCTGTTAAACCTGCCGTAAGAGCTGCAACAACTGGTAATTTGGCAGGAACATATGATAACGGAACCGCAGGTGTTGGTTCTACATTAAATTTAGGCCAATCAGCAACATTAAATATTGATGGTGTTACAACATGGGCATTAAATGATGGTGTATTAGTTAAAGATCAAACAAATGCGTATGAAAATGGCAGATTTTATGTATCTCAAGTTGGTAATGGTGTAGATACTGATTGGATTTTAACTCGTTGTGGTCTTTGTGATGAACCAAATGAAGTTACTGCAATGTATGTATTCGTTTCTTTGGGTACTGAAAATGCAGGTACAGGATGGGTTGTAATTGGATGGGATGAAACTACTGATGTAATTGGTACTGCTGATCAAAACTTTACACAGTTCGCAGGTGCTGGTCAATACTTAGCTGGTGTTGGTTTAGATTTGTCAGGGAACGTATTTAGTGTTAACTTAGGTGCTGGTATCTTTGAAGGTCCAACTGATGAAGTAGGTATTGAAATATATAATGTTGCTACAAGTGCAATTATATTAACTACTGATGGTTCTACTCGTGAGACTTCTGCCGCTACAAGATTACATTTATTGTTAAAATCTGCTGGTGGATTAACCCAAGATGCTGATGGTTTATATATTCCTACCAATGGTGTTGTTAATGATATGATCTTAAATTCAAGTGTTGGTTTAAATGCTGACACTGGTGGTCCAACTACATTAGATTTAGGTGGAACATTAGTTGTTAATGGAACTTCTGCACAAGGTATTAGTACTTCAGTTGCTGGTCAAACTATTACAATTACCGCTGCTGATGCAACTGATACACAAAAAGGTGTTGCAAGCTTTAATGCAACTCAATTTTCAGTATCAAGTGGTGCGGTTTCATTGGATGCGTCTGTTAATGAATTAAATGACGTAACAATTACTAGTGCATCAAATGGTGATTTAATTGTTTATGATGTAAACAATGATTGGGTTAACAAAAAAGTTTATCATTTACATGAACAAACTACTGATGCAACTACATGGAATGTAACACATGATATTGGTCAACAGTATTGTAATGTTACTGTAGTTGATGATACTGATGAAGTTATCATTCCACAATCTATTGTATTTACAAGTGCAACTGCATTGACTGTAACATTTAATACTGCTATTCAAGGTAAAGTTGTTGTAATGGGTATTGAAATTGAATTACCAGCGCAATCATAATATATTTTTAATTTGATTGATAAATGATTTTAGGTTGGTTTTCATAACCAACCTAACATAAGTATAATAGGAGTGTTAAATGGATTTTTATGGAAATATAAATTTAAGAGAAAATGAAATGCGTAGTATGGTAATGCAAATAGAAAGTGAATTTCCTATTACGCCTATTATAGGTAGAGTTGTCTTTAAAGCTGGGAGATTATATATATGTGCGGATATTTCAGGTGGAATACCAGCATGGGTGCCATTAACTAATGCATCTAATACATATATACATGATCAATCAACTGCTTCTGATACATGGACAATAACACATAATTTAAATAGTACAAATCCTCTTGTGCAAATTTATGATGATGATTTAGAAATGCAAATACCTGAAAAGGTAGTACCTATTACTAATAATCAAATTGAAATCACATTAGGAACTGCTATTGTTGGACGGGCAATATTAATGCATGGAACAGAACCTGGGGCATTTGGTGGTATAATGATGCCGGAAAGGGCATTTATATGGGAACAGGATACTCCTGCTACTATTTGGGTAGTTCGCCATAAATTGGGATATAATCCTACTGTTACTGTTTATGATAGTCTTGGTGATGAGATTATACCACAAAACATACAACATGATGATATATTCCAAACAACAATCACATTTAGTGGAAATCAGACAGGTTCTGCTAAATTTGTATAAGGAGTATTTATGGCTGGAAAATTAGTAACTATTGATAGTACTTATATCCATGTACAAGAAGATCCTGAAGTAACGTGGGTTATAAATCATGGACTTAATACAACTGCACCTATGGTTAATGTTTGGATTGATGATAATGGTATTGAGCGGAAGGTTATACCAAATGATGTTAAGGTAATTAATGCTGGTACAGTAAATGTTATATTTTCTGTTCCTAGAATAGGAAAAGCTGTTATTTTATAGGAATAATGATATGAATAAATTGGAATTTACACAATCTACTCCTTCTAATGAATGGACAATAACACATAACTTTGATACTAAATCATTGTTAGTTGATGTTTATATTGATACAAATGATGGTCTTGAAAAAATATTGCCATTAGATATATCGATTACTGATGAAAATACGTGTGTTGTATCATTTACAAATAATAGGACAGGTATGGTTAGAATAATTGCTTAATATCATATATTTGATAATAAAAACCCATAAAATATCATATTTTATGGGTTTTTTTATATTAAGCATTGTAATTTTTTATAAATATAATATATAATTTAATATAGTTGGAGAACATAATGAAAAAAGATAAACTCGAAATGAAAGTTATAGGTCATTTGAAATGTATTGATGATCAAGGAACTATTCATATTGATAAAAAAAATGCAGTACATCCACAGAATTTAGCTAGAGTATTTGCACGATCTTTATCTAACGAAAGTAATTATTTTATACATAGAATAGCTTTTGGTAATGGTGGTACTGCTACAAGTGCAGCATATGAGATTGAATATTTTACACCAAATGATGGACAAGCACCTGATATTAATACGTGGGATTCTCGTTTATATAATGAAACATATTCAGAAATCATAGATGAAGGTAATATATCAATAAATCCTTTATTGGGTACTGATCCTGGTTCATTTGATGATGCTGGTAATAGATCCGGTGGCGGGTCTGTTCCAAGTGGTGATCCTTCTTCTGTCCCACATGTTTCAGGTCCAGGTGTTAGAAGTACTGAATTAGGTTTAACATCACAAGTAGTTATTACAGTAGTATTGAATCCTAATGAACCATTTGGACAATTTGATAATGATAATCTTGCCCCAATTGAAAACACCAGAACAAGTTTTGTATTTGATGAGATTGGATTATATACAACTGGTGCTCCAGCTAGTGATACTAATGGAAATAATGATGTAAATGTCAATAATAAAAATAGTTTAAATGATACTGGTTTATTAGCTAATACTGCATATGATTTCTTTATTGAGGTTGATGGTGGTACTCAGACACAAATAAGTTTTACTACTCCAGTTGGTGGAGGTTCAGGAACTGGTGGTGAAATTTTATATGGTGATTTATGTGAAGCTATTAATACAGGAGATCCAGCTTGGAATCCAGCTTGGGTTAATGTAAGCCCATTACCAAGCGGTGCAACTATTAGTATTACTGATACAACAACAAGTTTTACAAGTATAAGTGGATCACAGACGTATGGTTTCTTAAGATTTATTAGTGGTTCTGCTGGTGATGGTTCTAGTATTAGATTATTTACCGGAACAACTAATGATTTGTTTAATGCGTTAGGTGGAAGTCCTATAACAGGAAATGAAGTTGGTAATTATATTGATGGACTTAGTGCCGGTGTACAAAATGATCCAGTTAATCCACAAAATGAACGTGAAAGACTGTTAACACATTTAATATTTTCACCAGTATTGAAAAGTGCTAATAGAACGTTTACAATTACTTATACTCTAACTATTGCAATAGCTAGAAGCCAATAATACACAATAAAAAGGGTGGTTATAATAATTATAACCACCCTTTTATATTTATTATTGTTTAAATTTTAATTTGTTGTACGTCTACTTCCTTCCATATATTTGTGGTATTATTGTTATGTAATAATAAATCACATACATATTCCGCAACATTTGGAAAGTTTATTTTTATAGCATTGTTGTTATTTAAATAAGTATGTATTGTTTTAGAACTTAATGACTTCATAACACTTCCATATTTTAAGTTTTTTAATGCTTTTGCATTAGACATTTGTTCAAATTGACCATCTATAGGTTTTGCTAATATTTTTTTACCTAAGTATAATGCTTCACTGATTAATTCAAAACCGGCATTTGTTATAATACCATTACATTTAGATAAATCATTTTTAAAATTTACATAAGATAGTTTATTATAAAAAACATTATTTGATGATTCGAATGCAACTGGTGAATATACGTTAAAATTTGTATCTGTAAATATTGATAATTTTTTTACTATTTCAGTTGGATTTTCAAAAGGTAAATATACTAAAATAGAACCATCAGAATCTTTGTTCTGTAATGTTGTATCTATAATTGGTGGTAATATTGGTTCATTAAAATTGTGCCAATGTAAACCATAATGCTTAGATACTGGTGCAAACTTTTTCATTATTATATTGGTTAATGGATTAATGCCATCTTTAGGTATATTATAATTAAAAGCGTATTGGTGACCTATACCTATTACAGGTGTATGTTTAATTTTTCCACCCCATGATACTATTGGTTCATAATCAGTTAGTATTAAGTCATACTTAGAAAAATCTATATCGTTTATGTCATTTAAAAATTGTTTTATTTTTAAATTTAATAGAGTTTTTAAATAATTAATTTTTCCATTTTTAGTTTCAAAAGAAAACCCCGATTTAAATTCAGGGTTTTTGAAGATTTCCATGTCAAAGTATTTGTCTTTATCTCTTCCAGAAAATATAAAATCTATTTCTATATTTTTTTTATAGAGTTCTTTTGTTATTAACTTAGAACGGGTAATATGACCATTACCCGTTCCTTGTATACCATATA
>NPIF01000644.1_pt1 | contig 39237 bp, 41 predicted proteins | sample 8637461 | NCBI WGS metagenome assembly NPIF01 (sample SAMN07420641, study PRJNA396082) | bioreactor metagenome | isolation source: sample BR12 brine-fed electro-methanogenic bioreactor BR | place: Japan: Kochi | collected 2016-12-09
GCAATTTATCTCACGCCGCAACACCATTAGATACATATAGAGGCTTACTAATTGATGCAATAAATGTATAATAAATTGGATAAAGAGTAATTAATGAAATAAAAATACCTATTACAATCATTGATCTATTGAAGATTCTCTCACCTCTACTTTCAATTAAACTTTTACTTTGTTTTTTCATAAATTAGCTCCTACCAAATTGTTGATTCTGTGACTTTTCTACTAAGTCTATTAGCAGCAACTACCATGATTAAGGCGATAACAGCTTCGAATAAACCTGCAGTAGTAGCTAATCCATAATTTCTATTTGCAATACCAGTTCTATAAGCATATGTTGAAATAACATCAGCTGTAACATATGTAGTTGGTTTATAAAGAAGAATGATTGATTCATAACCAACTTTAACCATTTTACCAATTTGAAGAACAAGCATTGTAACAATAGTTGGCATAATACTTGGAATAGTAACATGTGTTATTCTCTTCCATTTTCCAGCACCATCAACAATTGCTGCTTCATAAAGTTGTGGATCAATACCTACAAGAGCTGCAATATAAACAATTGCATTAAAACCTGCATTTTGCCATAAAGTCATACCGGTATAAACACCTCTAAAATATTCAGGTAATACCATAAAATAAATTGGATCATGACCTAATTTTTGAAGAATTATATTAACAATACCTTGACTTGGAGATAAGAAATTAACAACAAGACCACAAACAACAACTACTGAAATAAAGTGTGGTAAGAAAGTAACTGTTTGAGTAAGTTTGCTGACAAATTTATTTTTCATTTCAGTAACTGCAATAGCTAATATAATAGGTATAGGAAAACAAAAAGCTATTTGGTATAGAGCAATCATAAAAGTATTTTTTATAGTTCTAGCAAAGTCTGGACCACCCATGTACTCTCTAAAATTTGCAAGACCCACAAATTCACTTCCAGCAAGACCTTTAAAGATATTATAGTCATAAAATGCAGTTCTAAGTCCTACCATTGGAACATAACAAAACATTATAAACCATATAATACCTGGTACTAATAATAAGTATAAATCCCAATCTCTACTAAAAGCTTTTTTAAGTTTTCTTGAAGTAATAGAATTGGAACTGCTAGTTTTTCTTTTCATAAAAAAAACTCCTTTCGAAATTCATCTATACTTACAATAAAACGACTTTTTATGTTCTGTATATCTCCAATTTATTAAATAAATATCCTTTTTTTTCAATTTTTAAATTAAATAAAAGATGTGCAATTCTTTAAATATCTACTAAATTTTAACAAAAATAGCATTTTTTTGTTAAAATAATGTATATTTTCGATTTTTCTTTCTTTTTTTACTTTTTTATTTAATAATAATGAAGAAACAAATGGAGAGGTGGTATGAAAGGCACATATCAAAGAAGATTAAATAAAACATTTTCTATATTAGCTTTATCTTTTATTATTATAATAACTATTTTTTCTGGTCTTTTTAACTATACATATATTAATCAAAGCAATAATAAAAATTTACAAAACACAGTTATTTCTAAAGATTCAACTCTAAAAAATTCTCTCTCTTTAATATTAAGTTCTACTTCAGTTATTAATGCGACAGGAATGGCTAGAGAATGGGCACAGAATTATCCTGGTAATAATGATTATTATTATCTCTTACAACTCTATAAAGAAATATGCAAGTATGGGAATCAATTAAATTCAGTTTATTATAAGACATCTATAACATTAAATGATCAAGAAAGTCTTGTAGTAAATAACGAAGGAACTTTTTCCAAAGATATATTTTTTACAGATTCTTATTCCAATTTCACAAAGGAAATGTGGGATGAAACTTTAGAATATTTTAATACAAATACAAAACCATTAATATTTCCTATATATAATAACGATAAATTAAAAAGTATTTACTATATTACAATGGATTTTGGAATAAACTATAAACCAGTCTTTATATATGAAATTCCTATCACTTCTATAATAGGAGAAAATGAAGATTTCTTTATTTATAACAATAATGGAATAATTGCAAATTCATATCTAAATGATAATAAAGAAAATTTTAATATTTTGAATAAAATTAAAAATAGTGAACAAAATAATATGGATGCAATTGGAAGTTTAGAAACATTTAGTGAATTAATTTTTATTATAAAATTAGGAGGATTTCCTTTTAGTGTTGTAACTAAATATCAAAAAACCATGCCTTCTTTCATTTATATTCTAAGTTTTACTTTATTATTATTAGCTTTTGCAGTATTAATTATCTTCTTATTCCACAAAATATCAAATAAACTATATCAACCTATAAAAAATACTGTATCTAAACTTGATGCAACAGCTAATGAAAATTCTGATATTGATGAATTTGAAATATTTCACAAGAATATTAACACACTTAATAACATGAACAAAGAGTTGGAATCAGCTATTTTCGAGCAAAATCAATTAAAAAAACAAAAATATTTTAGAGATTTAATTTTCGGAATTCCTGATAAAAAATGTCCTTTAACTGAAGAGCAATTACTTTCAAATTATTGTGTTGCAAATATTGAATTAAGTATATCATTTGAAGATTACGAAGGAAAGGATTGGTTTTTGCAACTTCAAAAAAATAATATCTACCTTTATATTCAAAGCCAAAATCTCTATAGAGAATGTTATACTATTAATACTAGTTCAAAATCTATTGTTATAATATTTCAATGTGATAATAAAGCAGAAATCCAAGCTTTATTAACCCCTATATTCAAAGAAATAGATAAATCTTGTTCAATATATATTAGTGCTAGTAAGATTAGAAAAAATATATCACAAATATCTAAGAGTTATAAAGAAGCTCAATATTTAGCTGATTATAAATATACAATATCTGAAAATACTATTATTACTAATGAATTACTAAAAAGGAATAAAAAAGATTCATTCTTTTTCCCTCTTTCTATGGAAAATAAATTTATATTCTCAATTGTATCAAAGCAAAAAAATACTATCGATATCTATGATGAATTAATTGAAGAAAATTTAATTAATAAAAATCTATCCCCTGATACTAGAAGAAATTTCATATATTCTTTAATTGGCACAATGATTAGAATATTTCAAGAATTAAAAGTAACTCCTAAAGAATTATTAGGAAGAAATCTTGATTACCCATACCTTTATTCAAATTGGGCAGATAAAAAAACTATTGATATAATTAGAAATAATTTTATTGATATAATTGAAGCAATTTCTTTATCTAATCAAGACTCAAACGAAGAAGATAAATTAATCAAAAATATGAAAAACTATATTTATAGCAATTATAATGAAGATATAATGTTAATTGATATTGCTCAATATTGTAATATTTCAACGGCTTACTGTAGCACACTCTTTAAAAAATTAAGTAATACTAATTTTAAAGATTTTTTAAATAAATATAGGATTGAAAAAGCATGTGAATTAATTAATCAAAATCCAAATATTAAAACAAAAGATTTATGCAAATTAGTTGGGTTTAATAGTTCAAATAGCTTTATCAGAGCTTTTAAAAAAGAATTAAACATGCCACCTAAAGGATATGCTGATTTTATAAAACAAAAATAATGAAAATAATTCTCTAATAAAAAAAATACCTCTTAAGATGTTAAAAAATCACACCAATAGAGGTATTATAATTAATAAACTATTTATGATAATTATATTTCAGTACCATATGCTTCTATTTGAGTTAATGCAGGGAAAGGAGAGGGATCCTCTGCTTTAATTAAACTTTCGAAGACTAAAGAAGTAACTACTCTTTCTTTTATTTTAAAAGATTGTTTTGAACCTGTTTTTTCAAATTTTAAAATTTCTATTGAACCATCGGAAAATGTAATTGTTCCTTCTGTCCACCAAGCATCATGAGGAAAATCAGCCCTTAAATAAATAGCTATTTCATCAATCTTTACTTCTCTATTAAAATCTATTGTTATAGCAGCTTTAGGATCTTGATTAATACCCCAACTTGTAAAAGGCCATTTCCCATGATTAGAATTAGCAATGACACCATCTATAGCATTACGGGAAGCAAATACACTTTCCCCTCTAGTTTCTACATTCGCATAAGAATGAGGAAATAGTGATAAATTAGTATGATGATCTAAAGTATTAAGACATAAATTTTTTCTTACTTTTATCTCATCTTTACTTGCAATTCTCGCATGGATATAATGACGAGTTCCTTCAAAAGATACAGGATTATAGCAATCTCTTTTTTCTCCAAAAGGAATTGGAAAAGAAAAACTATTTCCATTACTATAGACAAAACTCGGAGTAAGTCCACCATCCAAAGAAATTATGTAATAGCCTTTAGAAGAAGGGTAAAAATTTATAGTATCACCATTTACATATTCTCTTTCTATCACTAGAAATACTTCATTAAATCCTGTTTTGATTTCTTTTGTTTCGCAATTATTATCAATAGTTATTTTTAATTGAATATCTTTAGACTCTTTAGTCACATTAAACTCCTTATTTATATAATTTATTATTAGAAAATTATTAAAAAAATATGAATTATTTTAGAATAAGTTTACTATACTATAATTTGATATTTATTTATAGTAATTGTACTTTAAAGCCTAGTAATATTAGTATGATTCAAAAGATATATAAAGAAGATTCAAAAATTTTATTGACTAAATTTGAGATATACAAATTGCAATTTTTAATTGTCTGAAAAGATATGATATCAATCGAATTTTCAAGTATAATCAAAGGAATCAAAACAAGATTATAAATATTAATTTCCATAAGAAAGGTTTTTAAAAATTCAAACACAAAGAACGATATTATTGTTTTGTGGATGTAATAATAAAATTACTAACGCTTTTTTATAATCAGAAAAGCCTCTTTTAATTCATTAATAAATTTTTAGCTGTTAATAATTCAACTATTCATTATGCAATAGTTGAATCAGACAAAGTATTAAAAATCGATATTAATACATATCTTACTCATGTGTTTTTAAAGATATAAGAATACACAATTCAAAAGATTGAGATACTTTTCCCTCGATGAGTGTGATTCTATATGCAACTAATAAATAAATTTATAAATATTTACAATAAGTAAAATAAATCTTAAAAATTTCTACTATATTTTTTATACTTCCATTTGCGCTAAAAGAAACTATCCTTTAATAATAAATCTTATTCAATATAATTCTCATTTTGTAATTAAAATTACAGTACCATCTTACAGAATAAAAAGTAAAGCAATTTATGAAACATAGGAGGACAAGCAACCTACATTTCTGAAGTCACAAAACTGCATTTTTTCGGCTCTTTCGTTGACTTATACACAAATTAATTATTAAACATTTTTTTAAGTATACTCATATTAGAGTTTCTCTACTAATTCAATCTCAACACCGTTTGGTTCTAAAAATAAACCACTTTTTACATTTAGATATGAATCTACAGAAACTGGTATATGAAATGAATAACCTTCATTTTCAATATAGTTTTGCCATTCTTCAATATTCTCTACATTAAAAGCAATATGCCGATACTTCCCTTTATCATTTAAATTTCCTAAGTAAGTTTCTACTTCATACAAATATTCATTTAATTCAATTTCCTGTGTTTCATTAATCTTAAAGTATCTAAGAATTTGATTTGGTTTCTCAACAACTTTTACTAAAGGTAGTTTTAATACTTGAGAATAAAATTGAATAGATTTATCTACGTCTTTTGCAATAATTGATATATGAGTAATATAGTTAAGTTTCATTTAATTTCCTTATAATTACATTTTTTTGTCTGACAATAAAACAATAACATCAATAAAAAAGAAAGTCAAATTAAATTATTCTAACCATTTAAAAATATACGTTTTTTAAGTCTAATTAAACAATTAAATAATTTTTAAAAATATGTTGACAAATAAAATTAATATGGTAGACTCTAATTGTCAGACAATTTCAGTCAATAAGAAAAAAAATACTTTAGGAGGTATATTTAATGAAATTTAAAAAATTAATAGTAAGTATTGCTATTTTAGGCATGGCTCTAGTTAGTATTAGTGCATCAGGTACATCAGAAACAAAAAGTACTAAAGATACTGAAGGCGCAGTAATTAATTTTAGATATTGGGCAGATAACACAGAGTACTCCCAATTAATGCAAGAAATAATAGCTAAGTTTAATGCTGAAAATGAAGGTGAAATTACAGTTATTGGTGAAGAAAGTCCTTGGGACGGTGGAGCTTACTCTGAAAACTTATTTAATGTAGTTATGGGTGGAGGAGATGTAGATTGTGCAACTTGGAAATTAACATCAACACCTTTATTCATGAATAATAATCTTTTAGCAAATTTAACACCTTTTATTGATAATTGGGAAATGAAAGATGAAATTGATGATAACATGTATGACGTTATGCGTTTAGCAAGTAGTAGCGAAGACGTTTATGTAATGCCTTGGAATGTTCAAGTTTTATATGTTTATTATAGACCTTCTATTTTTGAAAAAGCAGGAGTTGAAGTTCCTACAACTTATGATGAATTCTTAAATTGTATCGAAAAATGTACAATGGATATTGATAATGATGGTACTACAGATGTATACGGTTATGGTATGCGTGGTGCAAAAGGTGGACAAGAACCTTGGGGTAGTTTTATTTATGCTAATGGTGGATCTTTTGAAAATTTAACAAGTGCTGGTTCAATTAAAGGTATGCAAGATTTTGTTAATATTTATCAAAAAGGTTATGTACCACCAACAGCTCCAAGTGATGGATTTAGTGAAATTATTTCAAACTTTAAATCAGGTTTAACAGCTATGACAATTCACCATACAGGGTCATCTATTGGTATGGTAGAACAATTTGGTGATGATGTTTCAGCATTCCCTTTCCCTGCAGGAAAAGGACAATGGACTAGCATGGGTGATACAGAAACAGTAATATTCGAATCTTGTGAAAACAAAGAAGCAGCATTTAAATGGGTTTCTTATTTAGCAGCTGGTGAAGGTCAAGATATGTGGTGTAAAGGAACCGGTAATGTTCCAGTAGCAAAAAGCGTTGCAAATGAAGACTTCTTTCAAAACAACAGATTCATGAAAGCTTCTATTGATAGTCAAAGCTATGCAGGTATTCTTCCAATTTTAGATACAACAACAGAATGGGTATCAACAATTTGGCCTAACACTATTGCTCAAGCTCTTGAAGAATCAATTTCAGCTAAAAAATGTATGCAAGAATTAAGTGACGGCCTTTATAGATAAAGCTAGATCTTATAAATAACTATTGGGCAATCAATTTTAGATTGCCCAATATTAGGAGATTAAATGTTAGAAAAGAAAAGTATGACGCCCTATCTATTACTCACTCCAGCTCTTTTAATAATGTTATTAGTTGTTGTAATACCAGTATTAAGAGCATTGATGATGAGTTTTATGAATTATGATTTAAGAAGACCTAATGATATTAGTTTTATTGGTTTAATGAATTATGTTGAAATATTTAAAGATAGATTATTTTGGTTAGCGTTGGGAAAAACTACTATTTGGGTAGTCGTTGGTGTATTTTTTCAATTCTTTTTCGGTTTTATTTTAGCACTATTACTAAATAAACCTTTTGGAGCAAGAGGATTTGTAAGATCTATTAGCATGATACCATGGGTTACTCCTGGTGTATTAATTGGATTGATGTGGCGCTGGATTTATGATGGGAACTTCGGAGTATTAAATGATATTCTAATGAGAATTGGATTAATTGATACAAATATTCCCTTTTTATCACAGACAAATACAGCCTTTCCTAGTGTTATTGTAACAATTATTTGGCAAGGTATTCCTTTCTTTGCTTTAATGCTTTTAGCAGGTTTACAAGGTGTTCCAAACGAATTATATGAAGCTGCAGAAATGGATGGTGCCGGATGGTATACAAAACTATTTAAAATTACAATTCCAAGTATAAAAAATACCATTATGGTAACAGTTCTATTAAGAATAATTTGGGTAGCTAATTCTGTAGATGTTATATTTAATATGACAGGCGGTGGTCCAGCTTATTCAACACAAACATTAAGTGTTTATATTTATAATAAAGGTAATGCACTCGATTTAGGATATGCATCTAGTATGGCAATATTAATGGCAATTTTGTTATCATTTATTGCGATTCCTTATATTAAATCAACATTTAGGAGTAAGGTATAATGAGAGAAAAAAGAAAATTCTTCAAAAGCGTTTTAACACTGTATATTCCATTATTTATATTACTATTATTTATCTTATTTCCTTTTTATTGGACATTTATTACATCAATAAAAATTGAGAGTGAATTATATGGGCATGCCACTTACTGGCCTCAAAGTGTAACTTTTGTTGCTTATAAGAAGCTATTTACAACAACAATTAACTTCTTATCTTCAATGAAAAACAGTTTCATTGTTGCATCAGAAACAACAATTGTATCCCTTTTTGTGTCAACATTAGCTGCATATGCGTTTTCCAGATACAAGTTTAAAGGAAGAGCTCCTTTAATGGGTTTATTCTTATGTAATAACATGTTTCCAACAGTATTATTATTGCTTCCTTTGTATGCAATAATGAGAAAACTAGGATTATTATATACTCATTCATCACTAGTACTTTCATATACCACTTTTACAATTCCTTTTTCAATTTGGTTATTAAATGGTTTTATAAATGATTTACCTATGAGTTTAGAAGAAGCTGCTATGATTGATGGTTGTAGTAGAGGACAAGCCTTCAGGAAGATAATTATCCCTATATTAGGCCCTTGTCTTATATCTACTGGAGTATATATTTTCATGAATTCTTGGAATGAATATACATTTGCAATGATGTTCACTAATAGTAAAACAAGAACAATTCCAGTTGCTCTAAAAAATATGATTGGACAATTAGGTGTTCAATGGGATTTACTAACAGCAGGGGGTATTCTTACAATAATCCCTGTATGTATTATGTTTTTCTTCGCGCAAAAAAGATTAGTATCAGGATTAACTTCTGGTGCTGTTAAAGGATAAAAAATGGATAATTCAAAATTGATTAATTCAAAAATTACCAATATTAAAACTTATTTAATAGAAACAAAACAGAAGGGTAATTTTTGTGATTCAACTAGAAAAGTTGAAACTATTGGATATGTAGTTGTAGAAGTAATTACTGACACAGGATTAAAAGGTATCGGTGTTACTTATCATGAAGTTGGAGGAGAAGCTATTTGTGAATTTATTAATAAATCCATTGGTCATCTTCTGATTGGAGCTTCCCCTTTAGAAACAGAAGCCTTATATGATGATATATTTGCATATATGAGAGGTGTCGGAAGAAAAGGTTTATCTTTCTGTGCTTATAGTGCCATTGATATTGCTTTATGGGATATTAAAGGAAAAATTTTCAATCTACCAGTTTATAAATTATTAGGTGGAAGAAGAGATACTATACCTTGTTATGCAAGTGGTGGCTGGGTTTCTTATTCTACTGAAGAATTAGTTTCAGAAGCTAAGAAAATGGTTGCAGCAGGATTCAAAACAATTAAAATTAAAATTGGTTTTGATGGTGGAAAAAACCCAAATGAAGATGCAAAAAGAATTCGCGCAGTTGCTGATGCTATCGGACCTGATATAGGTATAATGATTGATGCAAATAATGCATTTACATCCTCTACAGCTGTTCGTTTAGCTTACAAATTACAAGATTTAAATATTGTTTTCTTTGAAGAACCTGTTTTTGCTGATGATCTTCCAGGACTTGCAAGATTCAGAGCTGCCAATATTATTCCATGTGCATCAGGAGAACATGAATATACTAGATTCGGAGCAAGAGATTTAATCGTTAATAACTGTATTGATTTCCTTCAAGCTGATATAACTCGTTGTGGGGGATTTACTGAAGCAAGAAAAATGTTAGCAATTGCACAATCTTTTAATATAGCATATGCACCACACGGATTTGACTTAATCCATGCGCATCTTTTATCAGGTTTCGCCAATGGTGTTTATCTCGAGAGTTTATTTATGTTTAATGAACTAGTAGAAAAAACATTTACAAATGCACCTACTCCGGTAAATGGAAATCTAACTATTCCTAATAGACCAGGACTTGGGCTAACTTTAAATTATGATAACTTAACATACTATGGATCTGTTGAATAAAGGTAATAAAATGAGCAAAAAATTAAACAAAGAAGGAATTTATTCTGCATTAATTACACCTTATGATGAAGCTGGAAATGTGAGTTATGATTCTCTTATTGAAATAATAAATTATGAAAAAGAACTTGGTGTTGAAGGTTTTTATTGTTGTGGTTCTTCTGGAGAGGGATTATTACTGAGTGATGATGAAAGAATGAAAATTGTTGATATTGTATCAGAACATACAGGTAATTTACCTTTTATTGTTCACACTGGGGCCTTATCAACAAGAAGTTCTATAAAACTTAGTGTACATGCAGAAAAGGCAAATGCTTCAGCAGTGTCTATGATACCTCCAATTTATTATAAATATTCACAAGAAGAAATTGAATTAAATTATTTGAACGTTGCAAAAAATATTGATATTGGAATGATTGTGTATAATATCCCTCAATTCACAAATATATCATTTAATCAAAATTCACATCTTTTAAAAAGTGAAAAAATTATTGGTATTAAAAATACTTCTAATAATTTATTTGAATTAGAGAGAATTAAAAAAGCTTATCCTAATAAAATACTATTCAATGGTTTCGATGAAATTTATTATAGTAGTCTTGTTGCAGGAGCCACTGCAACTATTGGTACCACAGTAAACATAATTCCAGAAATTTATAAAAAAATTAGAGATAACTTTAAATTAGGAAATGTAAAAGAAGCACAATATCATCAAACTAAAGCAAATGATTTTATTGAAGCTTTAGTTGATAATAATATATTCCCTGCTACAAAGTATTGTTTAAATTTATTAGGATTTAATGTAGGTCCATGTAGAGAACCATTCATGCCATTAACTGAAAAACAAAAAGAAAACGTAAGAATTGCTTTAAATGAAGTGAAGGAGAATTAATATGAAAAAGGATATTTTTGATGTAAAAGATCGCATTGTCATAATTACTGGAGGATTTGGCCAAATTGGTGCTGAATTTGTAAAAGAATTCTATAATAGAAATGCAAGAGTTGCTGTTTTATCAAGATCAGCAAGTGAAGAAAAAGCTTTACAGGTTTTTGGTGAAGAAATTACAAAAAGCGAAAACTTTTTTTATGGTAAAGTTGATATAAATAATAAAAAAAGCATTAATGATGTACTTGATTCAATTGATGCAAAATGGGGTTGTCCAGATGTATTAATTAATAATGCTGGTATTGACACACAACCATCAGCTCCACCTGAAGTATCTGGTCCTTTTGAGGATTTTCCTGAAGAAGTATTTAGAGAAGTTGTTGATGTTAATTTAATTGGTACCTTTTTAATGACTCAAGCAGTAGGAAAAAGAATGATTGAATCAAATAAAAAAGGCTCAATAATTAATGTTGGATCTATTTATGGAATGGTAAGTCCTGTTCAAGATATTTATGCATATAAAAAAGAAATGACTGGTACTGCATTTATTAAACCGGTAGCATATACTGCCGCAAAAAGTGGACTTTATAATTTTACAAGATATTGTGCAACTTATTGGGGAAAAACTGGAATTAGAGTAAATACTTTAACTCCTTCAGGTGTATGGAGAGATACTCAAGATGAATATTTCCATGCTAATTATGAAGCTAGAATGCCAATTGGTAGAATGGCTCAAGCTGATGAGTTTAATGGTGCTGTTATATTTTTGGCATCAGATGCTTCAACTTATATGACTGGATCAAATTTAATAGTTGATGGTGGTTGGACAGCTTGGTAATATTACTCTTCAATTAAATAATAAACCTTTTTTTAGGAATTAATAATAATATAGGACATTCCAAAGTAGTTTAAAAATTAAATTTTCTACTTTGGAAGTCTTTTATTATAAGTTTATTAACATTGAGCAAGAATTAATTTGATTTTTTTGAAAAATATATTACATCTATAATGAAGATACAACATTAGTTTTACAAAGAATTAGAGTTAAAGAACCTAATTTTCAAATCAATCAAATACAAATGAAATTCAAATAATCATTTTTATACATTTCTGTAGCTAATTTTTCTTTTAATGCTTGGAGAATCTTTTTAATAGGTAATCAAACAAAAAATTTAACAAATAATATAAATTATCGATTATAATTCTGTGTAGGAATGTATTTCTGAATCTGATACTTTTAAATGATTAATCATATATTTTTTTGCATCATCTGAATTACCTTGGATAATTGCCATGCAGATTGATCCATGCTCTTTTACTGTATTTAAAGAATTTTCTTTAAATGAAATTGATTTAATTCTATATTCTTTTAATCCCATAGTTAAAAACTCGTTAATCTGTATGAATACTGAGTTATGGGACATTTTAAAGATACAAGCATGAAAAAGCTCATCTAACTTAGCAAGTTTTGCTACATTACCTTCTTTTTCAGCAGCAATAAAAGAAAAATGAATTTTCATTAATTTCTCTTTTTCTTTTTCGGTACTATTAATAGATGCATAATATGCAACATTAGGTTCAATAGATAATCTTACTTGATTATATTCTTCTAAAGTAGGTGCAGCTTCAATAAACCAATTTCTTAAAGATTGATTATTATAAGATTTATTGTCATTTACAAAAGCACCTCTCCCAGATTTTATTTCTAAAAAACCTTGCGCCTGTAATTCCATCAAAGCTTCTCGAACAGAAGATCTACTTACTCCAAATAATTCACATAATTTTTTTTCAGCAGGTAACTTTTCTCCAATCTTATATTCACCCTTTATTATTGAATCCTTGATAGCACTCGAAACCTGTTTTGATATTGGTATTTTTTGTCCGTCTTTCATAATATTGTCTGACAAAATATTATCATATTTAATAATATTTGTAAAATATAAAGTGACCAGTTTTTTATTCTTTTATATGTATAAAAATTACAATTAATTATTATAAAATGCGCTTTAAAAAAATTATTTATAATAATTAACCATAAGATTTTTTATTGAACCACAAATAGCATACTTAGCTGCTGAAAATGGAACAGATGAAGAAAAACTAGAATTACAAAAAATTCATTCAGCGTTTAAAGAAGCTGATATCGAAGGAAATACTTCTCAATTAGCTAATATTGATGAGGAGTTTCACTCACAACTTTTTAAAATGTCCAAAAACTCAGTTTTCCAACAAATAAATGAACTCATAAATATTAGTTTAAGATCATATAGAATTAGATCTATTGCCTTTAAACAAACTTCATCAAATACTGTTAATGAACATTTTTCTATAGTAGAGGCAATTAATCAAAGTGATGGGAAATTAGCAAAGAAAGCTATGAGAGATCATCTTAAAGTATCAAAATCTGAAATTGAAACTATTATTAATTGGGAATAGAAAAAAAATAAGAATCTTAATAAAAGTAGGCTAAATATCATAAAAGCCTACTTTTATCTTTATTATTAACTAATTCTTAAAACTATGAATAGGAGATGGGATTCTACCACCTCGATTAATAAAATCAGCACAAGATTTTGTGTTTACCTTCATAATTGGAGCATATCCTAATAATCCACCAAATTCTGCTGAATCGCCAATAGTTTTCCCAATTACTGGAATAATTCTTACAGCAGTAGTTTTAGCATTTATCATCCCAATTGCTGCTTCATCTGCTATTATACCAGATATTGTAGTCGCTTCAGTATCACCAGGAATAGCAATCATATCTAAACCAACAGAACAAACACAAGTCATTGCTTCTAACTTTTCAATACAAAGGTCACCATTTGCAGCAGCATTTATCATATTTTGATCTTCACTTACTGGAATAAAAGCACCTGATAAACCTCCAACTGAAGAAGAAGCCATTACTCCACCTTTTTTTACTTGATCATTTAGTAAAGCAAGAGCTGCAGTAGTGCCAGGACAACCAACTTCTTCTAAACCCATACTCTCTAAGATTTCTGCAATAGAATCACCAATTGCAGGAGTTGGAGCTAGAGATAAGTCTAAAATACCAAAAGGAATATTTAATCTTTTACTTGCTTCTTGAGCTACTAACTGACCAAGTCTAGTAACTTTAAATGCTGTTTTTTTAATCATTTCACATAATTCAGTAAAGCTTTGACCTTTTACTTTTAGTACAGCTTCATTAATAACACCAGGTCCACTAACCCCAACATTAATAACATTATCAGTTTCACTAACACCATGGAATGCTCCAGCCATAAAAGGATTATCATCAGGAGCATTACAGAGAACAACAAGCTTAGAGCAACCTATACTATCTCTATCTTTAGTAAGTAATGCTGTTTCTTTAACAATTTCACCCATTAATTTAATTGCATCCATGTTCATACCTGTTTTTGTTGAACCAACATTTACCGATGAACAAAGACAATCAGTTTTTGCCATTGCTTTTGGAATAGATCTAATTAGCAATTCTTCACTTTTTGTCATACCTTTTGAAACTATAGCTGAATAACCACCAATAAAGTTTACACCAACATCCTTAGCAGCTTTATCTAAAACAACTGCAAGTTCAACATAATCATCACTAGTTTTACAAGCAGAAGAACCAATAAATGCAATTGGAGTAATTGATATTCTTTTATTAACTATTGGAATTGCAAAATCACTTTCAATCTCTTGACCTACACTTACTAAATCTTTAGCAGTAGTAGTTATTTTTTCATAAATATTTTTCTTTAATACTTCTAAATCACTATCTATACAACTTAATAGACTTATACCTAAAGTAATAGTTCTTACATCAAGATTGTATTTTTCAAACATTTGATTTGTATCAACAACTTCATTAAGATTTGGCATTGAACTCTCCTAAATGCGTTGCATCTTCAAAAATATTTCAGATTTTTGCAATTTAATTTGAACTCCTAAGTCTTCTCCGATTTTATTTAAATCTTGAGAAATATCATGAAATTCTTTTTCACTTTTATCAGTATCACAAACCATCATCATCTGAAACAATCCATCAACAATAGTTTGTGAAATATCTAAAATATTCACATTATTATCTGCTAAATATGTACATATAGTAGCAATAATACCAACTCTATCTTTTCCTAAAACACTAATAATTGATTTTTTCATAAATTGAGTATAAGAAATTTGTGTAAAAATTAAAATATTTAAATTTAAATAAAAGATAAAATTTTACACTTATTTTTAGACTTGTATAAAACTAATCTGTTATTAAAGTATCAATTGAAACATAAATATCAAAATCAGAATATTGTTTTTTCAAATGCTTAACAATCGAATCTCGTAAATATATTTTATCATCAACTTTGAAATCAACAACTATATCAAAAGAAAGTTGTTTAGCTTCAAAATTAATATAGAAAGCATGCATTGATAAAATGCCATCAATAGATACTACATAAGAATTTATACTTTCTTCAATCTCAATAACTCTAGAATCTTTTTGATTAGTTGCATAAACACCAAAGGTTAATAGAATTCCATATTCATCAAACATATTCATTCTAAGTTTTCTAGTTAATTCAAAGATTTCTTTTGTTGTTACAGATTCATCTATTTCTATATGGACAGAACCAATCATAGTCTCAGGTCCATAATTATGAAGAATTAAATCATAAGCACCTATTACTAATTTTTCTTTCTTTATCTTTTCTTTTATTTCTTTTGATAAATTACCATCAATTCTAGATCCTAATATTCTATCTAGAGTATCACTGAGCATATCCCAACCTGCTTTTATAATAACTAAAGAAATTAGTGTTCCAATAATTCCATCAATATTTATTTGCCACAAAAGAGTTAATATTGCTGAAAATAAAGTAGCCGCTGATACTATTGCATCAAAGAGAGCATCTGAACCTGATGCAACAAGCGCTGTTGAATTAACTTTTTTACCAACGCTATTTGTATATCTACCTAATACTAATTTAGTAATAATTGCTACTATTATAAATACTAGCATTAAAGGAGTGTAAGAAGAAACAACTGGATTAATAATCTTTTTAAGTGATTCAATAAATGAAGTAGCTCCCGCAAAGAATACAATTGATGATACAATTAAAGCACTTAAATATTCAATTCTCCCATGACCCATTGGATGGTCAATATCGGCAGGTTTAAGAGCTAATTTCAAACCAACAATTGTAATTATTGAAGATAATGCATCACTTAAATTATTAATCGCATCCATTATTATTGCTATCGAAGATGATAAATAACCAATTAAAATCTTAAATATTGAAAGCAATATATTTGTTGTTATTCCAATCACACTTGTTCTTACAATTTGTTTATCTCTTGGTATCTTCTTTGACATAAAAAATATAATCCTTTTCACTTTAAATATTGAAGTATTATCCATAAATATAATCATAATTTCTATACCCTAAAAACATGACAATAACATATTTATAGCTTGAAAAACAAATTACTATTCATATACTATTCTTTTATGTGGGAAATCAGTATCATCGCAATGTCTCAAATAATATTAGCAATAATCCTTCTTCTTTCAAAGAAGAAAGAAATATCTGATTATATTTTAATTATTTGGTTAATGATATTATCCCTTCCCTTTTTACACTCAATATTAAATGAATTAGAAATATCAACTATTTTTCTTTCTAAAATGCTAAACCAATCATTTACATTACTTCATGGCCCAATGTTATACCTTTATTTACAAGAATTAATTAACAGTAATCAAAAAAAAATAAAATACTGGCCTCATTTTATTATTTTTTTAATAATCTATTTCATATTCTTAAAAACCCCTGCACCATTAGAACCTGGAGGTCCTATTGACCAAATTGAAATAACAAATTCTAACTTTTCTATACTTAAATATTTTGGGGTTATTAATATAGCAATTTTATGTTTTATGGAATATTATCTATTAAATCTCTCTATTCTCATAGAAAGAAAATAAAAGAAATATTTGCTCATGAAAATAGCGAAATTACTTTGCTATGGATAAATCTATTGCCTATTCTTTTTGTAATAATAATTTCAATTATTTTATTTTATGAAAACTCAAGTTTAACAAGTTTTATTCAAGTAGAAACACTACATTTATTTATGTTCTATTTTTTCTCTCTTTATTTAATATTTTTCGGACTAAAACAGAAACCTATATACCCTAAAAACGAAATAAAAGTTCAAAAAAAAATTAAAATAGAAGTTGAACCTGAAAAAAAAGAAAATTCAAAAAATAATGAATTACTTATAAAAATGAATAAATTAATGGCTAATGATAAACTATATTTAAACCCTACTTTATCTGTCTATGACTTAGCAGATTCACTAAATATTTCTCGCCACCAAATTTCTTACTTATTAAACAATGATTTATCAATGAACTTTTACCAGTATGTTAATAAATACAGACTTGAAGAAGTCTGTAATAGATTAAAAGAAGATATTGATAATAAATTCAATCTATTAGATCACGCTCTTGATTCAGGCTTTAATTCTAAATCAAGCTTTAATAGTCTTTTTAAGAAGCATTTTGGAATTACACCAAGCCAATATAGAAAAAAATTAAAAACTTCTAATTTATAAATAGGTCTAAATAAATATAAACTAAATAAAAAAACGTCCAAATTAAGTTTTTTTTAAGAAAAAATTGACAAATATGTCCAAATAGTGCAGTTTGGACGAAACTTCTCCTAAAACATTTTATGGTTGCCTTATCAATTTGAAATTTAGGAGAAATAGATGAAAAATAAACTTAAACTTTCCCTTTTTATATTCTTAGCTGGAATAATTATTTTAACAACAGGGTGTAAAACATCAACTACTAAGAATGAGATTACAGAAGAACTTGAGATTAAATTTGTTGTAACTGACACTATGCAATCTAAATTCTATGATGCGGATGGTAATATCATAGAGGAGCCTGAATTAGGTGATTCATTATATGGACAAGATGCTCAATATCAAGGAATTCTTCCTTCCTATAGTGATAATGGAGATGGTACAGTAACTGATAACAATACTGGATTAATGTGGCAACAAACACCAGAAACAGAAAAAATGACATATGATGAAGCAATAGAATATGTAGAAAATTTAGAACTTGCAGGATATACAGATTGGAGACTTCCAACTATTAAAGAATCTTTCTCTCTAGCTAATATGGATGGACAATTAATTGCATCAGATACTTCACTTAGTACTCCTTATATCGATAGTGAATATTTTGACTTCTTTTACGATGAAAATCGCCCTTATACCGGTTCTTATTGGACAAGCAGTGTAACTGAAATTCCTGCTGAAAATGAATATGAAGAAGCAGAAAAAAACTATGGATTTAACTGGGCGGACGGACATTTAAAATCATATGGTGATGGATATTATCTAGATGGAACTTCATCAGGATCATCTATTCCAGCAGGTGTCCGAGCTGTACGTGGAGAAGAAGGTATTTTCGGAGTTAATGATTTTACTGACAATGAAGATGGTACTATTAGCGACAAAGCAACAGGATTAATGTGGAGTAAACAAGATAGTGGGGCTATAAATGATGAAGGAACCATTCTTGAAGAAGATGATGAGAATTATGGTTTAGGTAGAACTTGGGTTAATACTCTTGAATGGGTTCAAACTATGAATGAAATTAATTACTTAGGATATAGTGATTGGAGATTACCTAACGCAAAAGAACTTCAAAGTATTATTGAATATGGAATCACAGAATTACCTGCTGTTGATACTAACTATTTTGACTTAAGTAGATAAGATTGCTATATGTGGACTAGTACAACTTGTGGTGATTTCCCTGATACAGCGCTATATTTTGCATTTGGAAAAGCATATGGAATTAACTTATCAGATGGTGGTGCTGCTGGATTAGGTTCTGCTGAAGAAATGGGACCTCCATTAGAGAATGGTGATTCTTCAGAACAACTTCCACCTCCACAAAATGAAGATTCACAAGATCAAGAATCTATAGAAACAGTTGATGCTACAGTAGATGACTTTGTAGATACTCACGGTCCTGGTGCTATGAGAAATGATTATAAAGATAAAACAGGTGCAGCAACTCAAGCTCCTCAACTTGCAAGAGAATTTTGGGAACAACTTTATGGAGAAGAATATCCATATGATTATGATGAAGAAAATGATGCAACTACAATCTTTGATTTAAGCGCATCAGAAAATGCAGCAGATTATATAGTAATTTATAACTATGCTCTATTAGTAAGAAATGCAGATTAATTAAAAGAAGTATATATATATAAATTGGGAGCAATTATTCTTTAAGTTCATAATTGCTCCCAAGTTTTTATTATAATAGTAATAATTAATCTATGGCTTTTACATTTTGAGCATAGAAAATATCTCTATCAACTTGTTTGTTAGAATTAGCAATAACAGTTGTACAAACAGCATCACCTGTAATATTTACAGCTGTTCTAGTCATATCGAGTATTCTATCAATACCCATAATAAGAGCGATAGCTTCAATTGGAAGACCAACTGAATTAAATACCATAGTCAATGTAATTAACCCTACACTTGGAACACCAGCGGTACCAACAGATGCAATAGTGGCTGTACCAATAACTGTTAAATAATCAGTCATTGATAAATCAATTCCATAAGCTTGTGCAGCAAATACTACAGCAACACCTTGCATAATACTTGTACCATCCATATTAATTGTAGCTCCTAGAGGAATTGTAAAAGATGAAATCTTTTTAGATACACCTAATTTATCACTTAGAGTTTCAATAGAAAGCGGAATTGTAGAATTCGAAGTGGCTGTTGAGAATGCAAAAGCCATTACAGGAAAGAATTTTTTTATAAATACAACTGGACTTAAACCTGTAGTTGTTTTTAGTAAAATTGTATATACAATAAAACATTGAATAAATAAAGCTAAGAAAACAGATCCCATATATTTAAGCATAGGTACAAAAGCATCGAATCCTGTTGAAGCAAAAGTTCTAGCAATTAAACAAAATACACCATATGGAGCTGCTTTCATAACTACCATAGTCATTTCCATCATAATATCATTAAATTCACTAAAAAAATTGCTTACGATAGAAGCCTTATCATCAAGCCTTGTTAAAATAATACCTAAGAATAATGCAAAGAAAATAACTTGTAGCATCTTAGCATTTGTCAAACCCCAAAAAATATTAACAGGTATAATATTTAATAAAGTTTCAGTTACAGGAGTCTTAGTTGCAACAGATACATTATCAGCAGCTTGAATAGCTCCCATATTTAAACCAATACCAGGATTAATTACATTTGCAACAGAAAGAGCAACCGTAATTGCTAATGCAGTTGTAACTAAATAAAAAGCAATAGTTCTAACACCTACTTTACCTAGTTGTTTTGTATCACCAATGGCCATACTACCACATACAAGAGAACTAAATACTAAAGGTACAACAAGCATTTGCATTAATCTTATAAAACCTTTACCTAGCACATAAAATATGCCATCTACAAATACCACATCTCTAATAGTACTTTGAGGAATCAAATAATTGAATATTAAGCCAACAATCGCACCACCAATTAACCCTATAAATATTTGAGAGGATAATCCTATTTTTTTCTTATTTTCTTCTGTACTCACTATTTCAATTCCTTTATAAATTCTTCTAATGCTTCTTGCCAAGTTTTTGCTTTATACTTATTTTCTAATCTGATTATAAAATTATCTAAAACAGCATAGGATGGATGATTCATAGAATATTCTGAATCAACTTTGGCAACTTTATTAATAACAGTATTTTCTAATTTTGCTAATTTTAAAATTTCTTTTGTAAAATCTACTCTGCTACATCTACCATCACAAGTAAAATGATAAGTACCATATTCATTAGTATTAATGATATGCAAAATAAATCTAGCTAGTTCTTTTGCACTTGTTGGAGTACCCTTTTGGTCTTTTGCAATATTAAGGGATTCTCCTTTATTCGCTTTATCCAAAATATATGTTACAAAGTTATTACCCTTTCCATAAACCCAACTAGATCTTATAATAAAATGTTTTGGGGCAAATTCTTTTATAAAATTTTCTCCACATAACTTTGATTTACCATAAACTGATATTGGATTTGTTTTTTCAAATTCAGTAATAGGGGAGTCATTAGAGCCATCGAAAACATCATCAGTTGAGATTTGTACAATTTTAGCATTAATTTTTTGAGCAGCGATTGCTACATTCCTTGCACCTAAAGCATTAACTTTATAAGCTAATTCAATATTATTAGAACATTCCTGTTCACTTGCAATACCAGCACAATTAATTATGACTTGTGGTCTATTTACTTTGCAGAAATTTAAAACCTCTTCAAGATCCGTAATGTCTAATACTTCATGATCTGTATCAAAGACTTCATAGCCTAACGGGTTCAATACTTTATTTATAGCTGAACCAATTTGTCCAGTTGAACCTGTAATCCAAATTTTTAACATGTTTGTTGTCCTTATTTAAATTTTCATGTTGAATAAAATAAAAACATCTCATATTTACCACAATTAAATTAAACGCATAAATTATGTATAAATATAAAATGATTGTATAAGATTCAAAATCTAATATCTCATATTTTTTAAATAAAATCAAATAGGTATTGAAATTAATTACATTCTAAGCAGTTTTGTATATTAAGTGTAAATATATTTAAATACACAAAAAAATTGCCTCAAAATATTTTAATCATTTATGAGCAGTACTCTATAAATTAAATATTTATTTGAGGCAATTTGATTATTTGGTTATCTAATAAAAATTATTCTATAATTCTTACTCTCTTTTCAATTATCTCTTTTTCTTTTTTTTCTGGTTCAATCAAAATATTTCCAAAAGGCATTTGAGCATTAAGTTCAAAACTTTCGGGTATATCAAATAATTGTTTTACCATTTCATCTATAACAGGATTATAATGTTGAAGAGATGCTCCTAAATTTAATTCTCGAAGACCACTCCAAATTGATAATTCAAGCATACCTACAGATTGATTTGACCACTTTACAAAATTATCAGCATATAGAGGAAATTTTTCTCCTAATGATTTTACAACGTTTTTATCAATAAAATATAAAATTGTTCCATAACCACTTCTAAAGCTATCAATTTTTTCTCTAGGAACTTTCCCGTCAAAAATATCATAAATTTTATCCCATAACAAATCATGTTTTTCTTTTGTTACGACAACAACTCTAGAGCTTTTCATATTATATGCATCAGGAACTAATTCAGTAACTTCTTTTACTAAATCAAATATTTGAGATTCATATACTCCAATATTTTTATCAATATTATAATATGATCTTCTTTTTTTTAATGTATCTACTATTTTCATAAACTTAAACCTTTTACTAATATTCTAAAGCATCTTTTATAAAAGAATTTTCTTCTAAATCTTTATAAGCTTGCTTTATTTCATCTTCGTTACTCATTACAATAGGTCCAGCCCATGCAATTTCTTCATTTTGTTTTTCACTAATTAGAAGTAAAACTTTAGCTTTTTTATCTAAAGCATTAATATGAATACTATCTCCTTGAGAAAATAATATTGCAGACTTTTCACTAATATATTTTCTTTCTATTTCAACATCATTCTTTAGTATAAAAGCAACAACTGTTTTATCTTGATCAACTCTATAGTCAAAGGATTTTCCTTTCTCTATTGTTATTGCATAAAAATCAAGAGGCCAATATTTATTTGAAAAACTGTTAAATTCTTTATATTTCCCTAAAAGTAATTTTAAATAACCACCTTCAAAAAATATTTTTTTTATTTCTGATTTTTTTATTTTTATATATTCAGGTTTTGTCATTTTATAATTTTTAGGTAAATTAATCCAAAGTTGTACACCTAATAATTTTTTTACTTTATTTAATTTTTCTTCATGAAGAATTCCTGATCCTGCAACCATTACTTGGACTTCTCCATCTTGAATACTATCTTCATTATTTAAACTATCTCTATGAACTATCTCACCTTTATCTAAATAACTTATTGTAATTATCCCTCTGTGAGGATGAAAAGGGAAACCTTTTTTATAATCATCATAATTTTCACTTTCAAATGAATCAAGCATCAAAATAGGATCAAAATCTTGAAATGTTCTTTTACTTAATACTCTTGTTAGATGAACATTATCACCATCAACAGTATTATAACCTTTTACTATTTTATCTATTTTTCTTCTCATAATTGTAACCACTTATTTTTTTAAGATATAGTAAGAATTCTTCTTGGTCACATTTATCTAGTCTATTAATATTCTCAACTATATTTCTTTCTATAATTGGATAAACTTTTTCAATCAAAGTTATACCCTTTTCACTTATTCTCAATAAAAATTTTCTTTTATCATCTTTACATTTATCTCTAATTAATAAATCATTCTTTTCAAGATTTCTTATTATTAGAGCGATCGTTCCACTAGAGCTTAAAATCTTATCTTGAACTTCTCCAACTGACAATTCTCCCTTATGATATAAGGCCTCAAGAACTGCAAACTGTGAACTTGATATATTATATTGCTTCAAGATTTTATTATTATTTTTGTTTATATTTTTTAAAGCTCTATTCATTGCAATAAATATTTTTAATTGTAAATCCATTATTAGCTCCTTATTATCTCTATGTAGAGATAAAATACTCTAACTAGAGATAAATGTCAAGACTTTGATACTTTTTTAGTTAAAACTCTAATATTTTATTGAAATGAATAATTGATTAAGTATTTTTCATCATTATTTCTATTCCAGCATCCTTACCTTGTGAATTGACTCGAATATTATTTTTTTTATCAAAAAAAGAAATCTCAACGTCACCTTTCAATCCTTCTTTAATAAAATTTTTCATTTCACCATTAATTGGAGATACAAGTTCTTTGGATTTATTTTGAAAAGCTTTTATTTTAACTTGGATATTCTTCTTTTCTATATAAACTTCAAACCTATTATCTTCTATAATCACTTTTTTGATTTTCGAACTATTATATGTTGCAAATCTATATTCTTTTTCTCCAACAAATAATGTTAAAAAAAATCCTTTAAAACTCGTATTTAAATACGGAATAGTTGCATAAGAAAAGGTTAAATTTATATCTTTGGGATATTTAAATTTATTACATTGCAACCATATATACTCACTTGGAAATGATTTTCCCCAATCCTTTTCAATATAGCCAATACCTTTTTCAAACGAAATCAATTTATCATTAAAAATAATACTACCATTGACTTTATGGTTAACACTAACGATATGATGATTACATTCTTTTTTTGGTAGATAAGAGAGATAGCCCATAATATTAGGCTCAAAAAATGATTTTCTCAATCTTTTCAAATTTGTATAATATAATTCTCCAAAAATACTATTATTATTATCCTCAATATTTATTTTAATATAATCTTCTTTAAAAACATTATCTTTAATAGTAACACAAAAAGGATTCGAAGTTGCTTTAAAATCTTCAACTTCATATTCAAAATAATAAGTAAAAATTTCACCTGAATAATCCTCAATTATGCATTGAATAAAACTATGAGGATGAGTTTTATTATAACTTATTCCAGGGATAAAACTAATAGAATTTGATGAATATTCATCTACTTGTTTATAATACCATCCCTCAAAGTAAGAATCTGATAATTCTTTATTTTCTCCTTGAAACGGTGTTTTATTATAATGTTTATTCAAATTTAAATCCTCTATATTCTATTTCTTATATTTTATCGCATATAAATAATTCGTCAAATAACTTTTTCTTTTATTATTAATAATCACATATCCTTAGAAGGAGCTTTACCAAAACATCTTTTATATTCACGGCTAAATTGAGAATAACTTTCATATCCTACTTTTAATGCCGTGGAATTAACATTATTCCCATCTTGTTTTAAAAGTTCTTTAGCTTTATGCAATCGAATATTCTTTATATATTGTAAGGGTGAAGTGCTAGTCATATTTTTAAAAATTGTATAGAAAGCTGTTGAACTCATACCTGCACTTTTTGCAAGTTCTTGGATATCAAAAGAATGAGAATAATTTTCATGAATTGTATTAATTATTCTAGAAACTTGATAAAAACCATTACTATTTTGAGCTAATTCACTAAGAATGCTTCCATTTTCACCTATCATTATCTTATAAATGATTTCTTTCAAGAATATTGGGGCAAGAACTTTTTTATCATTATCTGAATCTAGAGATTTCAAAAATCTTACAATAGCTTCAAAAATATTATCACTCAATACTGCATCATAAAGACTATTATTAAAGGATTCACCTTTTGATAAATTATAATCAAGCTCAAACATTATTTCACCAATTATTTTAGGATCAAGATGAATAGCAATTCCCATCATAGGCTTTCCATCTTCAATAATAGCTTCACACTCAAGGGGAAGTGGAATTGTTTGAACATAGTAATGCAGCGGATCGTATATATATTCTTTATTTCCGAGATATATTTTTTTCTTTCCCTGAGCAAGAAAAATTATTTGAGGACCATATAATTGAGGTCTTTTTAAATAGGCTTCATCACGTCTAAAAAAAACTACTTTTTGAATACCACTATCAAATATCCCGGGTTCAGGGAGTTTCTTTTCTAGTAAATTTCTAACTATTGATATATCCATATACAATCTCTCTTAATTTATATTTTAAGTAAATTATGCATATTTTTTAAATATTTTAAATATTTTATCTATTTTATTTGTAAGAATAGGCATAATTTTTGTTAAATTATTCATTCTATATTTTTAAATGAATAAATAAGATATGTATAACAAATTATTCTTAATACAAGTTATTTAAAGGAAATAAGATATGAATAGTATAGAAATTAATCAGACAAAGACTAATCAATTTCAAAAAGAAATTAAAACCTCTCAAATAAATAATCATGATTTTAATGAAATACTTGATAGAATAAAATACAAAGAAATTGACTTTCAAGTAAAATTATCAAAAGAAATGAAAAGCCTTATTACGATTGTCTTATTAACAAATCTTCAAGCTAATAAACAATTAAAAGCTCATATAAAAACAGCAGTAGAAAATTCTATAAATCCTATTGCAATTCAAGAAGCTATTATGCAGTGCTCTCCATATTTAGGATTTATAAAAACGCAAGAGGCACTTGAAATTGCATTAAATATATTTCAATCGAATAATGTAGATTTACCATTAAAGAATCAAAAACAAACTAATGATAAAAATAGATTTGATGAAGGATTAAAAGTTCAAAAACAAATATTTGGAGAAGTTATAGATAAAATGCATTCAACTACTGCTATAAATCAAAAGCACATCCAAACAATCCTTTCTACTTTTTGCTTTGGCGATATATATACTCGAAGTGGTCTAACTCTTCAAGAGCGAGAAATATTAACTTTAAGCATTCTTATATCATTAGGAGGATGCGAGAATCAAATTAAATCTCATATTATTGGAAATCTAAATATTGGGAATTCTGAAGAAACTATTATATCTGTTATTACTCAATGTCTTGCTTATGTTGGATTTCCTAGGGTACTTAATGCCTTAAATTGTTTAAATCAAATTATATCAAAATAAAATATTAAAAAATAAGTAAAAATAATAATATCAAGTGAGGTAAAGGTATGAAATATTTAAATAAAGAAGATTTTGAAAAAATCAATATATTTAAAACAGGAGAGCCTAATGTAATGTTTGACAAATATTTCTTAGGACTATCCTTCTTAAATATTCTAGTAGATCCTAATAAATCTCCAATATTTTTAGCTAATGTAACATTTGAACCAGGTTGTAGAAACAATTGGCACAAACATAACGCTACAAATGGTGGAGGACAAATTCTGATCTGCTGTGCAGGAGAAGGTTGGTATCAAGAAGAAGGAAAAGAAGCCTTAAGTCTTAAAGAAGGTTCAATTATCTATATCCCAACAGGTATAAAACATTGGCATGGAGCTAAAATAGATAGTTGGTTCAGCCATATTTCACTAGAAATTCCTGGGAAAAACACTAGTAATGAATGGCTTGAAGAAGTCGATGACAACTATTACAAAAAATTAAACATTAAATAAATAGGAGATAATAAAAGTGATTTTAAAAGAGAATTATAAATTAAATAACAAAATTGAAATTCCAAAAATAGGATTAGGAACATGGTTCATTAGTAATGAAGATTCCCCAAAAGCTGTTATAGATGCAATTAATTTAGGTTATAGACATATTGATACAGCTCAAGCATATATGAATGAAAAAGGAATTGGAGAAGGAATAAAAGAAAGTAAAGTTAAAAGAGAAGATTTATTTATTACAACTAAATTAGCAGCAGAAATAAAAACTTATGATGAAGCTGTTGCTTCAATCGAAAATTCTTTAAAAACTTTAGATCTTGAATACATTGATTTAATGATTATCCATAGTCCTCAACCTTGGATGGAATATGGAGTAGAAGAAGATAGATGTTTTAAAGGAAATAGAGAAGCATGGAAAGCCTTGGAAGAAGCTTACAATCAAGGAAAATTGCGAGCTATAGGAGTCTCTAATTTTCTAAAAGAAGATCTTGAAAATATTCTTGACTCTTGCAAAATTAAACCTATGGTAAACCAAATATTAGCTCATATTGGAAATACTCCTAAAGAATTATTATCTTATTGCAATAATAATGAAATATTAGTTGAAGCTTATTCTCCAATAGCTCATGGAGAATTAATGAAAAATGAGATAGTAAAAAAAATAGCAAATAAATATAATATATCAATACCTCAATTAGCTATCAAATATTGTTTAGAACTTGGGTTACTACCATTGCCAAAAACTTCAAATGCAAATCATATGAAAAACAATGCTGAAATTAATTTTTCAATTTCAAAAGAAGATATTTCAATATTATATAATATAGACTCAATCAACGATTATGGGGATGCAAACATATTCCCTGTCTATGGTGGAAAACTAAAATAGTCCAAGTAAACTTATATCTATTAGCTAGTTATATATTTTTGAATATAGCTAGCTATATTTTCTATCTATGTTAACTTTTAACTATTTAAAGCAGTTATTCTAATCATTTTTTTTCTCTGACATTCAGCTCCGTAACAATCTCTACCTTTAATATAGAAAGCATATGATTCTTTTATTATATTATTTTCAGATATCAATGCCATATTACCCATTAAGATAGGACAATTGCCATCACAAACAGAGCCAAAGAAATAAGCACTATTCTTGTTTAATTCTTTATCATCAAGCTCAGAACACCTTATTCTATAATATAGTTGTTGATCATTTTCATCATAAACATAATCAAGTTTTTCCATTTCAAATGATTTTTTTCCATTAGCTGTTTCCATACTTATTTTTCCATCTAAAGAGTAACAATATGGTGAACATCTTTGCATCTTATTTAAATCTAAAGCAAATTGCCCATAACAAGAAGCTTTATCATTATATAAAATATCCATATCACCTTCCACTTTTGAAAAATCATATCGAGGACATAAAATAACTCCTGGCTTGCCTTCAAAATAAGAAAAAAAGCCACCACCTATATAAATTGGAGCTTCTTCTTGAGGAACATATGATGAAGAATTACATAAACACTTCAAATTACAATTAGAACAATTCATTGAACTTGCAAAACAAAAAAAAGAGTTAATCGCAATAAACAAACTGATAACTAAAATACGTTTGTACAAAATTTTCATTATTAGACCTCCTAGTCACTTATTGAATTCAAATTCATTCTAGAAGAAAAGAAATTCATAAAAGTTACACAATACATTACAAAATGCGTAGCAAATTTTTTTTTGTAAAAAATCTTAACTTTATTTTTATTATTTATTTATAATTAAAATTCAAATATTTTGTTTCAATTAGATATATAACTTGATATAATCAACAATTAGGAGTAGTTTATTATAATGAGCACTAAACTAAAAAAAGTTCAAAAAATTTATCTTACTATTATAATTCTTGTATTGATCTTTTTCATTACTAATATGTTTAAAGTATATGGATTAAATGCACCTAATATTTTTGACTCTGATTATGGAGAGCCTCTAAATTTAACTTTTGATATTTATGAAGATTCTAAGCTAATTGCTCAATCAAAACTTCCTTATAGATTTGAAGAATCAACTAAAAATAAACAAATAAAATTAATATCTTATCTTGATTCATCCAATAATCTTGATAATACTTTCATCTCTTTTAGATCATCAGGATATAGTGTCCAAGTTGAGGTTGATGATATTGAAATTTATGATTTCTATAAAGAAGGTATTAAAGATTATGGTGGTGGCTATTGGCATTTTATTAGACTACCAGAAAATAGTAATGATAAAAAATTAACAATAAAATTATTTTGTCCAAATGATAATCCTTTTGCTCAAAATATTTTTCAAATATATAATGGAAGTAAAGGCTATTTAATAAAAGAAGATTTTGGCCTAAAATATGAATCTTTATATTTAGGTCTAATGTTAATAAGCCTTGGTATAATTTTCTTTTTAAGTTTACTTGTTTTAAGAAAACCTTTTATTAATTCTATTATTTTATCATTATCATTATTATTATTATGTTTTGGATCTTGGATTTTTACTCAATCTGGATCAAAACAAATTATAGGAATAACAAATCCTGCTTTACCAATGATAATTAGCTTCTTTTCTATGGTTTCTTTTCCTTTTTTTCTTTGGTATTATCTAAATTCAAATTATAAAAAAATTGGAAATTTAAAATCCATAAAAATATCAGCTTTTTCAATTTTTGCTCTATATATTCCTATTAGCATATCATTATTTTTTGGAGTATCCTACACAAAATACATATTTTTAATTGGAGCTCTTCTTTTCCTTTTTTCTATTTGGGTACTAATTAATGCTATAATTTTATATAAAAAAGGCGAAAAAGATTTAAAATCATGCATTATTGCTTTTTTAGCAATCTTTATTTCAATTTTTATTGAAATGATATTATTAGTTTTAAAGATAAATATAAATAATATACCTCTATTACATATTGGTATGGCATTAGCTTCATTAATTTTTATTTATAAAACCATTGCTAATTTAATTGATAAGAATGTAGCATATAATGAATCTTTAATATTAAAAAAATTAGCTTATATTGATATTGTAACACTTGTAAAAAATCGCAATGCATATGAAATGTTTTTAGAAAAAGACGCAAAAAATTATAATAAAATGGGAATTATTTTATCTGATGTAAACGAATTAAAGAAATACAATGATGAGCTTGGACATAAATATGGAGATTTATTATTAAAAAAAATGGTTAATATTCTAAAAGAAAACCTTCCTCAAAATACTTTAATTTTTAGAATCGGTGGAGATGAATTTGTTTCAATTATAAATATTGAATCTAAAGATGAATTTTTAAAATTAGTGAATCTAATAAATAAAAAAGTTAAACCATCAAATTATGATTTTGGTATGGCAATTGGTTCTCACTTCTATGAAAAGGATAAAGATGGCTATATTGAAAAAGCAATCGAATTAGCGGATAAAAATATGTATATTCAAAAAGAAAATCAAAAAAAACAATTTATTAACACTACTTTATGCAGTAGTCATTTATCTCACCTCGAAAAATATAAGAAGGAAAGAACTTTTTCATAATACAAAACTTCCTCTACTATTATCAATAAAATAAATATATAATGCTATAAATATTGAACACAATATATCAAAAGAGGAAAAGATGAAAAAATTACTGCTATCCCTATTTATCATATTTTTTGGTTTATTTATTGGATATACCATTCAAAGATTAACTTTATTAAACAAAATAAAAATAAAAGTATCTTTAGATAAACAAAGAAAGATATTACAAATAATTGCCCTATTAATATTGAATCCAATAGCAACTGTTGGAGCTATATGGGATATAAATTTTAGTTCAATAAATATAATTCTTTTACCTATTATAGGAAGCTTTGCAATAATTTTAGGAGGAATTTCTTCATTATTGTTTGCAAAACTATTAAAATATGAAAGAAAACAAGCAGGAGCCTTTTTTTGTAGTGGTGCAATGACAAACATTGGGTCAATTGGAGCTCTTGTTGTATTCATTTTTTTAGGAGAGCATGCTTTTGCACTAGTTCCTATGTATAAGCTTTTTGAACCTCTTATATATTATGCTCTTTGGTTTCCAATAGCAAAAAACTTTTCATTTGACAATAAAGACAAAGACAAAGACAAAAAGTATATACTTAATCTATTAAAAGATCCTTTCATACTAATATCACTAATAAGTATTATATTAGGGTTTGTTTTAAATGCATCCAAAATTGAAAGACCTTTAATTTATTCAGATATCAATTCTATTGTTATACCATTTGCAAGTTTATTACTATTAGCATCTATTGGTATGGCTATGAAATTTAGTAAAATAACAAAATATATAAAATCATCACTATATATTACTTTTATAAAATATTTATTTGTTCCTTTTATTACAACTTTATTAGCTTATTTATTACATTTAGGAAATATTGATAATGGCTTAATTTTAAAAGTAATAATTATCCTCTCTTCAATGCCTGTAGGCTTCACAGCACTAGTTCCTCCATCTCTATATAATTTAGATATTGATTTAGCTAATGCAGGATGGATGGTAACAACAGCATTATTAGCAATAATAATCCCATTGCAAATGTTAATAATTTCTATAATTTTTTAATAACCAACAATTTTTATTAACAAATCTGTTTCTAAAATATAGAATCGAAAAAAATTGATAAAATTCTTCATTTTGAAGGTTCTGTACATATATTTATGAATTATAATTTTATAATTTTGAAAACAAAATCTTTCTTAGAATTATAAAGTATCTATGAGTGCATGAAGGAGAATACACGATGATAATGATTTATTTTTTAGATACATTTTTCCAAACAAATATCCAATAAATATTTGAACAAATGGAGCAAATAAAGATAAATAGTTTATATCTTTATATCCTAATAAGTGAGAAAACCCAAAGATTAATGCTTGTATAATATTAGCTGTATCGCTCCTAATATTAAATGTTAGTAAAGCTGAAAATAAAAAACCTCTAAATAGAACTTCTTCAATAATACTAGGATAATATAGTTGTTGAATAAAATTTAAAATAAAATAATCGAATGAAAGATTTTTTAATACATCAATATCTGAAAAATATAGATATAATACTTTTATTAAAGAAAAAATTGCAAATGAAAATATTATATCTCTAAATCTAATATTCCAATTAAAATCTTTAAATTTTACTTTAAAGATATAACCTAAAACAATTAATACAGTGATACAAAATTGAACAAATCTTGTTTTATTTAAATTATTCAATCTTTCAATAACTGAATAATAATTTATAGAAAACAGCATTAAAGAATACAATAAAAATATTAAAATAAAAGAATATAAATAATTCTTCCCAAATATTATTTTTATTCCTTTATTTTCAATTTTATCACCAAAAAAAAATATAAAATATATACAGAGAACTCCTGGTATTATTAATTGTATTGTACTAAATATAAAAATAAATGTTAAACAAATTATACAAAAGATTATCTCAAGAAAAGTAAAATCTTTCTCACTTAACCATTTCTTAAAAGAATAATTATCTTGACTATTCAATTTGTAATATAAATATGGGATACCTAATAATGAAATTAATATAATTATCAAATATTTAATTATAATCTGTGTATACAATATAAATCCCCTATATATGAATATTAGAATAATTAATATTCATACAATTATAATAATAATTTAAAAATATATGCAATCTATTTGAATAAATATTCTCAAAACTCTTGTAACAATTAATTATTGACATACTGTATTCATTTACAAATAAAGTATGTCAATAAAGTTCAAATCTATTTATAATTACTTAATTTCATTTATTTCAATCAAACTATTTGCTTTATCAAAAGTTTCAGGATTGTTTACTGATAGCAATTCTGGATATTTATTATTTAGATCTTCAAGCTTTGGAATATCCCAATTAACAATATAAGGATGATATAAATTGTTAATTAAAAAATCTTGATGATATTCTTCAGCAGGATAAAAAGCATCAAGGGAGATTAGTCTTGTTACTATTTCATCTTCAAATATTTCTGACTCTCTAAGCTCTGCAATATATTCATTGGCTTGTTTTTTTTGTTCTTCATCAATATAAAAAATAGCAGATCTATACTGTCTTCCCCTATCAGGACCTTGATAATTAAGTTGAGTGGGATCATGTGCAACATTAAAATACACTTTTAGCAACGTATTAAAATCAATAAGATTAGAATCATATATTATTCTAACAGCTTCAGCATGGTTTGTAATTCCAGATGAAACATCTTTATAATTAGCAGATTCTTCACTTCCTCCACTATAACCAGATTCTACATTAAGAACTCCATAAAGTTGTTCAAATACTGCTTCTACACCCCAGAAACACCCACCAGCAAAAACTGCTGTTTTTATATCTTCCATTTGATGTGACTCATCCCAATCTGAAAGTTTTTCTCTAATTACAAGTTGCGATTTATCTTCACCAAATAGATATAAATATTCGCCATATCCTTCTTTTATCAATTCATTTTTAGCAATAAATCTAAGAGCTGCCGAATTAATACAGTAACGTAATCCAGTAGGTTCCGGGCCATCTGAAAAAACATGACCTAAATGAGAATCACCAAAATAACTTCTAACTTCTGTTCTTTTTATCCCATATGAGTTATCAATAGTTTCTTTGATATTTCCAGAAGATATAGGTCTTGTAAAGCTTGGCCAGCCTGTTCCAGATTTAAATTTATCAGAAGAACTAAATAAAGGTTCTCCTGAAACAATATCTACATAAATTCCTTCTTCTTTATTATCCCAAAATTCATTTTGGAAAGCTGGCTCTGTTCCATCATTTTGAGTTACTTCATACTGTAATGAAGAAAGCTTTTCAAGCAAAATATCATCAGAAGGTTTTTGCCATTTTCCATCTTCATAACCAACAGGATTTAATGCAGTTGTTTCTTCAATATATATATTTAATTCTTTTTCACTATTTTCGCTATTCATCCTTGTTATAAATACTAAGAATGGTGTAATAACCAAGATTACAAATATTATTAGTAAAAGTCTAATATTACGATCTTTCATTTTTTTTCTCCAATATATTATTGTAACTTTACAAAGATACTATCGTGAGTTTATTGATTAGTTAAATATTGATTTTATCTAATCATCCAAAGGTGAATGTAAAAAGTCTTACATGTCCTGATACCTTAAGTTCAAGTAATTTCTCATAAGAATCAGAAAAACTAGCTAAATGGTACAGTCTGCTATTATCCAAATTTAATTCACCGTTTATTACATCTTTTGTTGATTGAGGGATATTTTTATTTATTTCGATACTAATTTGACTATCATTATCTTTTGGTTCAATTACTATAAAAAGATCTTTTCCTTCGAATAGTAAATCTAATTCACCTTCACCATCAATTTCAATAAAATCATTTCGTATAATCCACTCTCCAGAAATGGTCCAATTTCCTACTTTTAGATATTCTTCTTTTTCAAATAAAGTTTTTGTATCTCTTTCAAAATTATTATCATTAGCAAAATATTTTGATCTTGAATATCCTAAATATATTTCAGGACTTCGTTTTCCATATAAATCTACAGATGATTTTGAATTAATATCGTTTTCAAGTATTACTCCATTCTCTTTGAGAAGGGTTCGTATTACCTCTTCAGCTTCATCATAAGCACCTTCACCAAAGTGAAAATATCTAATTTCTCCATTCGCATCAATAAAAAATTGAGCAGGCCAATAGCGATTATTATAAGAATTCCATTGAGAAAAATCATTATCTTGAACAACTGGCCAAGTTATATTTAAATCTTTAATTGCTTTTCTCACATTATCTTCATTTCTTTCAAATGGAAATTCAGGGGAATGGACAGCAATGATTTCTAAACCATATTCTTTATATTTTTCATACATTTCTCTTAAATGAGGAATTGTTCGAACACAATTAATACAGCTATAAGTCATGAAATCAACAATAATAACTTTATCTTTAAGGTCTGCCATCTTCAAAGGTTGTTCAGTGTTTATCCAAGGGCCTTTTGCTATTAATTCAGGAGCTTTACCATAATTTGATAATTTTGCTTCTTTAGAAACGATTGACCAATCAAACTTATTATTTTCACCATTATTTTCACGAGAATTTAATGCTTTTTGTACTAATTCACCTTGCTCGAAAGTTGTTAAATTTGTTCCATAATTTGGAAATACATCTAAAATAAGAGTTTGAAAACTTCTGTCAAAACCAAATCCTATCATTAATCCTGCAATAATCATAATTACACCAAAGAAACGTTGAATTTCTTTTGTTTTTCTTGTTATTTTTGGAAAATTATTTAAAAGTTTTCTTCCACCAACCATTATAGCAAACATAGGAATAGCTGTACCTAATGAATATGATGCAACAATAATTACAGCTCCACCATCTACTTGTTGGCTGACTGCAAGACTAATAACCGATGCCATTATCGGTCCAACACAAGGGGTCCAAACTAATCCAAGACTAAATCCTGTAATTAGACCACCAAAAAAGCCATTACGTTTTGAAGCCGTTTTTGTACGGGTAGCTTTTGAAAGAAGAGACTCTAAAGCAAGCTGTAATTTAGGAATCATCAAAGTAATACCAAAAGATATTATGATTATTATTGCTAAAATTCTTAAGGTTTCAACAGATATTGAAAGCGTTTGAACTAAAGCTGAAAGAGCTAATGTAAACAAACTAAAGCTAACAATAAAACCAACAACAATTCCAACAGGCTTGCCCTTGCCTCCTACTGTTCCCGAAAGAATAATAGGAAGCACAGGAAGAATACAAGGGGAAAGTATAGTAACTATTCCAGAAAGGAAAGCGAAAAAAGATAATATCATCATGAATCATCCTCCATTCTTATATTTGATAGAAGTTTATCAGTTGATCCACCATTCCATTTATTTATAACGTTTCCACTTTCATCTATCTGAACAAAAGTGTGTTGATAAGTAACTCCATATTTATTTTGAAGATCATTTGAATTATCATAATCGACTATTATAATATTTATTTTCTTAATTTCATTTTCTCTTTTGATAAAATCCTCACGAGCACTTCGACAAGTTGGACACCAACTAGCATAAAAGAAAAGAACAGTAGGAGCCTCTTTAGCTATCAATTTTGCTTGTTCTAAATTTTGATAATCAATAAAAGGTTCTAATTCTGAATTTTGAATTTGATTATCCCCTACCATCATCATCATGGAATTTTCAGGTTCTATATTTGATTCTTTTTTTCCTCCTGAAAAAAGAGGAAAACTGATCGCTATTAAAATTATAATTGATATGGTTAACGTTTTCATAATCGTTACCTCCTAACCTAAAGTTAGGATATAAATATCACAAAAGTGTCACAAAAGATAAAAAAAAGATTAACTTCTAATTGGAAAAGTTAACCTAAATATTGCACCACCTTCCCTACAGTTTTCAGCAATAATGTTACCACCATGAAGTTCAACTATCTCTTTTGCAATAGCAAGACCAAGGCCTGTATTTTTTGTTTTTCGATTTCTGCTCTTATCGACTCGATAAAACCTCTCAAAAATATATGGTAAATGTTCTAAAGGAATACCAGAACCACTATCAATAATAGATATATGAAACATTGCATCATCTATTGATAAATCAACCTTTACACTTCCATTTTCTTTTGAATGTTCAATGGCATTGCCTATAATATTTGTAAATACTCTTTCAATTAATCCAATATTCCCATTAAAGAAAGGAATATTTTGCTCAGGATTATAAACAATAGATATATTTTTAGAATCTGATTGACCTCTCATCTTCATTACAACATCTTGAATAAGTTCTGCTATTGAAAAATCAAGCTTTTCTATACTTATTTCTCTAGATTCAAATCTAGCTAAATCAAGTAAATCTTCTACCAATCTTTGAAATCCTGAAACATTTTCTAAAGCAATTTCTATATATTCACGTTTATCATTTTCAGAAATATTATTTTCTTCAATAAGGAGTGATTCAAGATGACCTCTAATTGAAGTTAAAGGGCTTCTTAAATCATGAGAAATATTTGCAATAAGCTGACTTCTTTGATAATCAGATTCTTGTAATTTTTGTATTCCTTCTTCTATTGATTTTGCCATTTCATTGAAAGTGAGAGCAAATTGTGCAAGTTCATCATTGCCTCTAATATTTGATCTATGGTCATATTTACCTTCTTTAAATATTTGAACATCTTCCTTTAATTGTCTTAATCTATTAGTAAGAATAAAAAATAAAAATAGTCCTGCAATAAGGGTAAATAAAAGTGCTATTAAAAAAGTTGATAAACCAGATCGAATATAGTAATTAGATTTCACTAAAGAAAGTATTGAATCAAAGCCTTGACCTCTTAAAATTACATATACCCAACCAGGTTCACCATTAATCTGCATAGGTGCAGCAGAAAAAGGTTTCTTTTCACTCTCTGTTCGTGGATCATCCCCTTTTATAGATTCAAAACCTTGACTTGCTTGAAATAATTCAAGAGGTTTAACATCTATGCTATTTCTTTGAATAGTTTTACCTTCTCCGGTAAAATAATTTAATATTTTCCCCTGAGTATCTATCAAATATATTTCAACATTAGGATTTAAAACCATCATATAATGTATAGCTTCCTCAATTTTTTCACTAGTTGTATCACCTGATGTTAAAGCAGATAATTCTTGAGATATATTTGCGGCATACTCTCTATTCAATAACTGATCAACTTCATCAAAAAGATGAGTTGAAGAATCAAATGCAACAAATAAAGTTGTACCACCTAATATGAAAACTAGAATTAGAAATAATATTGATAATCTTGCATAGAATGAACGAAATATCATAAAAGACCTATCTTTTCTGAAAATTTATACCCCAAACCCCAAACAGTAAGAAGATATTTTGGATTTGAGGGATCTTCTTCAAGTTTATTTCTCAACCTATTTATATGAGTATTAACAGTATGTTCATATCCTTCAAAATTATATCCCCATATAGTATTAAGAAGATCATAGCGACTAAATACTCTTCCAGGATTTCTAGCAAATAAATCAAGAAGCTCAAATTCTTTTATTGTCAAATTAAGTACTTTGTCCCTTAATTTTACCTGATGTTTTTCATAATCTACTACTAAATCGCCATATAACAATTTTTCTTTCGATACATCTTCTATTATGCTAACTGTCTTTTCTGATCTACGCAGAAGAGCTTTAACTCTAGCTATAAGTTCTCTAATACTAAAAGGTTTCTTCATATAATCATCAGCCCCTAATTCTAAACTAAGAACTAAATCAATTTCATCAATCTTAGCAGTTAACATGAGAATTGGAGTATTAATATTTGCTTCTCTTAATTTTCGACAAATACTAATGCCATCAAGGCCTGGAAGCATTATATCTAAAATAATTAGATCAAACTCTTCTGATTTTGAACGATTTAAACCTATTATTCCATCATATACCTGCTCAGTTTTCATGCCATTACTTTCTAAATTTAATGAAACAACATTAGAAATTTCTATATCATCTTCAATAATAAGTACTTTTTTTAATATCTCTAAATTTTCCATTAAAACCTCTTATATAAAATATAATGCATCAGATTTCTAGAAGTCAACTTATAATAATTCAAATATCAATCTAAAAAATGAATTAAAGGTTTGTAAAATAAAACTTAATTATTTTATCAATTTAAAGATTTAGTAATTTTGAAAAATGACAATCATATATTTCTTAAAAAAAACTTTAACATTTCATATATTTCATGTTAAAATAATTGTTGTATAAAAATATTTTTTCATATTCAAATCTAAAGATTAATTTCATTAGTTACTTAAATTACTTTAAGAAAATAAATATGAAATATTTTATTAGGAGGATTTTTATGAAAAAAAAAGTATTATTTATAAGTATTGTACTTTTATTGACATCAGCTTCAAGCTTATTATTTGCTAAAAGTAGTTTATCAGTTGGCCCTTATATCGACAAATATATAGGATTAGAACTTAGCGAACTATATAAACATGTCACCCTTCAAGTGTATATGATACTCTAAAAGT